>Ga0163215_100729_pt1 | contig 39619 bp, 51 predicted proteins | sample SynspAceP_FD_185934 | JGI IMG/M metagenome (GOLD analysis project Ga0163215, IMG submission 185934) | Saline lake microbial communities from Ace Lake in Antarctica - Synechococcus sp. Ace-P (Hybrid Assembly) | ecosystem: Environmental > Aquatic > Non-marine Saline and Alkaline > Saline | place...
TCAATGAAAAAGTTGAATTTGGCACATACAAAGGGCGTTTTTCAAAAGTGCGGATGCGTGTTTGTCTCCAGCCTATGTGTTCGACGGTGCCTTCAATATTTTGGTCTGGAGAACGGATCCAATCCCCAATAGCAAAAGGGCGATCTAAATACACCATTAATCCACCAAAAAAATTAGCAAGTAAGTCTTTGGCGGCAAAACCTACCGCGATCCCACCAATACCGCCGAAAGCTAATACCCCAGAAATGCTAAAGCCAAGCGTTTGAAGGACAACAAGAGCGGAAGTGATGACAACGGATGCTCGCAATAGTTTACTGATTGCGCTGGCAGTGGTGTAATCCACGTTGGTGGTGATTTTGCTGGAGTTGGTCAGGGTTTTTTCACTTTCTGATATGCAGCGTAAAACAAACCACGTCAGGATGATGACCACACCTACTTCACGCACAGAATGGATAAGTGAAGAAAACTTAGAATCGATTTCAGTGCCAGAGATTTCAGCGGCAATAGTTACCCCTGCGAGCCATATAAAAACACCGATTGGTTTTTGGGCCGCATGAATCAGAACGTTATCCCAAGGCGTTTTGGTTTTCTCGAGTTGCTTATCTATACGCGTTAAAATGCGAGTAGCAATAAAATTGGCTACAAGTGTACTGAGTACAACAAAAAAGACTCTGACTACCCAGTGCATTTTTGTATCACCAAGACCTAAATAAATCTGCATCGTTTCCCAATTCATTGTGCTTTTATCACTCCGTTTTGTTGATGAATGTCGTTTTATACAAGAGGATCGTTTTAAATCAGCAACAAAGTGCCAAGTCCTAAGAAGGCCACGAAACCGGCTATGTCCGTTACGGTGGTTAAAATTACAGAACCTGACAGTGCAGGGTCTATGCGTAATTTATCCAATAGAACTGGGATTAATACACCAGAGAGAGCGGCCATTACTATATTAACAATAATAGCCAGACCGATTACTAGACCAAGCATCGGGCTTTCGAACCACCAAAGCGTGACAACACCAATCACGATAGACCACAAAATACCGTTCAAACCGCCTACTTTTAATTCTTTTGATAATAGAGACTTTAAGTTGCTGCGAGTGATCTGACCCAGTGCTAGACCACGAACAATCAAGGTCAGTGTTTGACTGCCGGCAATTCCCCCCATGGAGGCAACAACGGGCATTAACACCGCCAAGGCAACGACTTGTTGCAAAGTGGCTTCAAATAACCCAATAAAAGCGGACGCTAGAAATGCTGTCAGTAGATTAATACCGAGCCAAATGCCACGCGTCGCGGCACTGCGCTTCACTGGCGCGAACAAGTCAGATTCTTCGTTTAGGCCTGCTGTTGCCATTTGTTGAGCTTCATGCTCTAGGCGCCATGTTTCCATCGCGAGTCCGGCATGGAATCGGCCTAATAAAATATGGTTGTCGTCTACAATAGGCAGAGCGGATAAATTGGATCGTTCTAATTGCTCTGCTGCTTTGGTTAGTTCTGTATTCGCATGAATAAAAGAACACTCTTCATCGATTAAGCTGGAAATAGGTTCGTGCCCTTGCGCTTTAAACAATAGGTCGAACTTTACGCAGCCAACCCAGCGGCCGGTTCTATTCACTAAGTACACCATGTCGGTGTAGCTTGGGGTGCTTTTTTTCAGCAATCTTAAGGCTTCAGATACGCGAATGGATTGAGACGCTATTAAAAGCTCATGGTCGATCCAGCGGCCAACAACATCGTCGTCGTAAACAATACCTTGTTGGTAATATTCACGTTGTTTATTGTCCATTTGATTCAGGGCAATGTCGACGAGACGATCGGGCAATGAGTCTGTTATTTCGAGTAGATCTTCGGCGTCTACGTCGGTGAATAGGGCTTCAATCTCTGTGTCGTCCAGCTCTTTTAAAAGTAGCTGACGGGATTCACCACGCATCTCAACCAAGATATCAAGGCGATTGGCTTGCTTGATATTTGCCCATGCTTGCTTACGCTGAGCAAGCGGAATGGATTCAAGTGCTAATGCCACATCGTCTGGCGTGAGCTCTGAAATAGCCTTATTGACGGATTCTGGTGAATGTTCGTCATGAATGAGGGTTTCGATGAGGTCGGCAACTTGACTATGCACAGAGTATCCTTAAAACACGGAAAGTTGAGGGTAAAGATAACATGCTATCTAGTGTGCGGTACAACAGCTTGTTTATCAAACAAGGCTTTGTTTTTATACAGTATTATTTATACGCTTCCTAATAGTTGAGTGATTTTGGTAAAACATTGTATCGGTTTTGAATATTGGAAAATGGTAGTGCGACATAATGAGTGCGGTATGACAGGTTTTGATCTTTAGATCTAAGCAAGACAGGGTGTTCATGACAGTGTAGAATTTGGCGCATTTTAAATATTTGACGCCTATTATATGCAAATACATCTGTTTTTTTGGTGTTGATTTTTTTGCGGATTATGGCTCTTTTGTGTAGGTTAATATTGCTTTATAGGCGTGCCCTTTTTTTATGCTGTTGATGATCGATAATAACCATCCCAATATTTTCTAGTTCTCGTCTGTTCCTTCCTGTTTATTACCCTTTGATATATAAGTCTTTTGTTGTTTTTACCTGTTTTCTTTTGTTTGTGGAAAGCGTGAGGGGGTAGGGGTAATATCAGGGGTAACGAAATACAAAAAGGCGTTACCCCTTTATGCTGACGGATTTGAAAATCAGGGCGTTAAAGCCAAAAGAAAAGCCTTATAAGATCTTGGATGGTGACCGTTTATACATGCAGGTCATGGCGAGTGGTAAAAAGTTCTGGCGGATGCGGTATAAATTAAAAGGCAAAGACAGTTTTTTTACCATTGGTGAATATCCGATGGTGAGTCTTTACCACGCGCGGCGTGAACGAGACAAAGCAGCTGAGAAAGTGGCAATGGGGCTTGATCCAAACATAGAAAAAAAAGCCGATGAAATGCGACAAAAACGTGAAGACTCAAGTACATTTTTCGCAGTCAGTGAGCAGTTTTTTTTGAAGAAAAAAGACGACCTGAGCGACAACTATGCCAAACAGTTTGAAGTGATTATGGAGAAGGACGTTTATCCAGCCATTGGTGATATGCCTATTTCTCGAATAACCGCCCCTTATCTTTTAAAAATACTAGAATCCATAGAAGGCAGGGGTGCACCGACCATCGCCATATTAGCGAGGCTTTTTATTAGCCAGGTGTTTAGGTATGCAGGGGCTCGCCTAATGGTTGAGGCTGATCCAACCATATTTTTGGCGGGTGTGATCAAGCGTCCTAAAGTTCGCCATAACCCACCACTTGAAAAGCCACAACTTGTAGAGTTCTTTGAAAAGCTGGCTCAGTATAGCGGCTTTCCTACCACATTAATTGCCATCAAAATAATGGCTCATACTTTCATGCGAACTAAAGAATTGCGTTTTTTAAAATGGGAATACATTGAAGGCGATACGATCATAATTCCTGAGTCCATCATGAAAATGTCCACAAAGCATGTGGTTCCATTGTCTAATCCTGTTATAAAGTTGATTGAAGAGTTAAGAAAGTACAACGGTGGTCATGACTTGATGTTCCCTAATGCGCGTGACTCGTCACGTCCGATGAGTTCAACCACGATAAACCGAGTAATAGAGCGACTAGGTTACCAAGGTGATTTTAGTGGGCATGGGTTTAGGAGCACCGCTTCCACTATGCTTAATGAAATGGGCTATCGAGAAGACATAATCGAAAGGCAGCTTTCGCACATGGAAAGAAAAGGTCAGCGCCGCGCCTATAATCACGCCGAATACATGCCAGAGCGTAGGAAAATGATGCAAGATTGGTCAGATTTTTTGGAGGAATTAGGCGTGTGAGTCGTTGATTTTTTGTTAGATGACATTGTTTGCAAAAAAGCAAAGATTGTGAGACAAACAAAGATAAATAGAGACAAATAGTACATTTAAATTGCATATGATTTGCAACTAAAATATAGTTGCACTCACAAAAAGGAAGTAGAACTTGCTATGGGGAAGCATGATAAGACGAGAGAACAGATAAACCAGAAGCCAACATCTTCAAAGCTTAAATGGACAAGTTTTAGAAACTATATGTTATCGCTAGGGTTTATAGAGATTCAAGGGAATGGGTCAAGAGTGAAGTTTTTTAATAAAGAAAGGGATGCGCTTGCTCACTTCCATCGGCCGCATCCAGAACCAGAAATGGATAAAGCAGCCGTTGATGATGCTAGAGAGTTTTTAATAGCGCATGGCTTGTAATAAAAGGAGTATCAAATGTCCAATAAATTACTAAATTACAGAGATTATTTTGGTAGTGCAAAATTTAGTCTGGATGATGGCATTTTACACGGAAAGATAGAGTTCATTAATGACTTAGTGACTTATCAATCTGACTCTATACCAGCGTTGGAAAAATCATTTCATGAAGCTGTAGATGATTATATAGAAACTTGCGCAACATTAGGTCGTGAGCCTCAGAAGTCAATGTCTGGTTCCTTCAATGTTAGAGTTGGTGGGGAAATACATAAGAAAATTGCAGTAAAAGCTTTGCAAGAAGGCGTTTCTCTTAATGACTATGTGAAGAGTGCTCTAGAAAAAAGTGTGCATAGTGAGGAGAAAGAGACTCACCACCATGTTCATTATCATAATGCTACTGATTCAGAAGTTCATAAAACTGTTTCAATAACAAGAGATGTTGCTCATTGGGAACAGAGAGGTAATAAAGACTTTTCGCCATTTATGCCAGCATTAAGAGTGGTAAACTAATGAGTATGATTGAAAATGTAAGGTACCTAGGAATTGAAATTAAAAAATCTAGCTTTGAACGATTTGAGGTTGCATCTGAAGGTGGAACTTATGGACTTGAAGCAACCACAGCTACTGTAGTTATTCATTCTGCAGAAGAAGGTAGTGATGAAAGTGTTACTTTTTTTTCAATACCAGTAAATTCAAAAGTTTGGGGTGAAGATAAGCAAACAAAAGAAAAAGTTTTTGTTTGCGACGCTTATTTTGAAGTAGATTTTGCCCTTGAAGAAAGAGATGAACTAGCTGAAGATGCTATTGCTAGTATGCTTAATTCAAATGAGTGGTATTTTAGAAACTTTGTTGCTATATCTGTAAAAACTGCGCTTGAGTCTGTATTGAAAAACACCTCGTTCAGTAGTCTCGAAATACCATTGAAATAGAAAAGACTTAGCGTTTACGTTGATAAAAAAACCGCCCAAATGGCGGTTTTTTTATGGCTAATTTTTGTTACTTGGGTATGTTGTAGAAAGTCATTTATCTTGGAAGTGTATGCATGGAAAAAAAATCAGTATTAGGTGATATGTCAGAGGGATTGTTAAGGCAAAGGCGAAATTTGATATCGGTGTCGTGTATCTTGATTTTTTTGAAGTTCGCTGGTGTTGAGATCAGCAAGTTAAGTTTTCTGGGTATCGATTTTGGGGGGATGAAAAATCCATCAGCTCTATATTTTGGGGTCTGGATCGTGTTCTTCTATTTTTTGTTTCGCTATTATCAATATTTTAAGCAGGATGGAGAGAGTAGATTAATCTCATTCTATAAGTTTGAGCTTTCAGAGCGAGTGTATAAAAGAACCAGAGCTATATCAAAAAAGGATACTAGATACGGTGTTTGGAGCGATAATGGGTTATCTGACTCGTTTCAGTCATTGAAGAAAAATGATTGGCGTTTTTACCCTCTTTACAGTCAGGATGGGAGTGCTTTTAAGGCCGAGCCTGTAGAGAAAAAGTTTGGTCTCTTAGAGCGTATAAAGTGTAGGTGTAGTACGTCAATATTTTTGATTCTTAATACAAGTGCAATAACTGATTACATCTTGCCTTTTGTACTTGCAATTCTAACACTAGCTTATTGTTTTTATGGCTCAAATTCCAGTTTGTTTGAATCTATATCTCACAGTTTTGGAGCTGCTTCATGAGTAATGGAAAATACCAGGCACTACTTGGTCTGGTTTTAGCTGTGTTGGTCGGTATATTTATTGGCTTTGCTATTATTGATCAGGGCGGGCTACTTACTTTGATGGGTGATGAGAATAGCTTGCTTTTAAAGTGTTTTACGGTGGCGGTTGGTGGTTTTATCGGCGCATACTCTGCATTTTGGTTAAAGAGCTATGAAGAGAATAATAAAGTAAAAAATAAAGAGATAGCTGCTTTAAACTCTGCGATCTTCTTATTAGTTCGCCAAAGAAATACAATTCGGATATTAAAGAAGCATCTAGACCAGTATAAAACAGATGTGGACAGAGGTTTCAACTTACCAGCTATGACTCCACCTGATTACTTTGGGGTAAGGCAAAATATAGAAAAATTAGAGTTTTTATTTAAAAATAATCCACAAATGCTTTTTGATTTATCTATTGAGCAAGAAAGGTTTGAGCAAGCGATGGCGGCGGTAAGTATTCGAAATAGCTTTTATGTTGATGAAATACTAACAGCAATTAGTAAGCTTCGCATGAATGGTAAGCTTGAGACGTTAACCGGTTTAGAAAGTAAATTAGGGGAGCGGTTATACAAAGGAGCAATATTTCACGCTCAATACATGTATGAACATGTTTATAAAGCCGAAGTGACTTTAGAGCAGACTTGCGATAAATTGCATGAAGTGGCTAAGGATATGTATCCAGAAGAAAAGTTTATAGCGTGGGTTTCGTGAGACACAAAAAAAGCCGCGTAATTGTGGCTTTTTTGTATCTGGGATTTGAAGTAATTATTGCATCATAAATAGTGATTGTTTCAGTTGCATGGCTGGTTTTATAAAAACCATTGGGCGTGTACCTGCTGTATTTCGTAACTGTTCTTGCTGTTCTGGCGTGTGTGATTTGGAAAAGTACTTTTCTATGTATTGGTCAACGTGGGATTGTTCTTTTGCTTCCTTGATGATTGATTTAAAACCATGCTCTGTGAAACGTTGAACAAGTGCTTCGCTTATTTTTTTTAATGTCTCTTTTGAGGCGAAAATTCCTATTTCGAGTTTTGGGTTGTCGTATTTTTTACCGAGGGTGATTCGGCGATAGCCTTGAATTTCCAAGCCGTTACATTTGCAGTAGACGCGAAAGCTAGCCCAAGCTTTCTGTATTTCTTCAATGATAACTTTGTTAGGTTTGATTGCTTGTTCTGTCGATACAAACCAGCCAAACACCCATTCGTGGTTCGCGTTTTCTGGTCGTGATTCCATTTCTTTTATGCGTGTTGCTATCGATTCGTTGTGTTGTGTAGTCATAGTATTTACTCCCCAATATTTTAAATAAAGCCGCCATTCAGCGGCTTTTTTGTGTCTGAAATTTAACGTTGTGGTTGGTTGCCCCAACTTCCGTAGCTTTGTGGCTGTGGCGCGGGTGATTGCTGTGGTTGCGGTGCGGGTGCTTGTTGGTTTTGGGTTGGGTCGTCCCAAAAGACCATCAATTTGATTGATCCCGTTGAGCCGATTGGTAAGGAATCAAGGTCGATACTAACTTGTGGCGGCAAGTGCGGTTGCTCGTTCGGCCAAAGCGTGGCTTTGCCAAGTGTTGCATGGCGCGCTTTCATCTTCGGGCGGTTTTGTGCGTCACGCTCGTTCGTTGGGTAATGTTCTGCGGCATAAACGACGCGGCCTTTGGCTAACGGTTGGTTGTTCTGTTGATATTGAGACATTGAATTTTCCTCTGTTGGGTTATTATTTAGCTAGGTCTGGCCAGCGTTTTTTGAGATCGTTAAAAAGGGCGTCACCGTTTTGGATGACGTTGTGTGGTTCTTCAAATACAAACTTTCGGCCTTTGATGGCTGTTAGTGCTGCGTCGAAATTGTAGGCATCGAGTAAGCCGAAATTCGCAACCGGTACTTGGTATGTGGTGCTGTTGTACAAAGACAGTAAGACTTGCGCGGCCAATTCGCCCGCGCCGTTGTTGCTTTGAGATAATTTGAGCAGGGTTAAAATCGAATCTTTGTATTCCCGTTCGCCCACTGAGTTTTTATTAACGGCGGCTTGATATTCCAGTTCTTGCGTGGCGGCAAGGGCGCGGATTTCTTCTGTTGTTAGTCTAGGTTTCATAACGATTCCTTAATGAACAAGTTTAAGAAGGGCGGTTTTTACACACGCGGGGCAGGTTGCCAGGTATCGCCTTTGCAGGTCGGGTGATAGGTTCGAAAAACCGCTTAACGTGGTGCGCTGGATGACGTTATAATCTTGCTTAGACATATTGATTCCTTTGAAATGATTGGTTTGTCTCGGCCGGTTGGGAAGTTGCATTTCCTACCGGCTTTTTTGTTAATGCGTTTTCTTTCTGGCGGCGTTGGCTGCTTGTTCTGCGGCAAGTTGTACTTGCTCGTCTGTGGCTGGTGCTAGATCGTTTAGCCATTGCTCCACTTCTTTGCGTTTCCAATAAGAGCCTGCTCCAACTTTAGATTGGCGTGGAAACTCTCCTTTACCAATCAGCTTGTACACCGTGTTGCGGCTGAACGTCGTGATTTCCATGACGGATTTAATGTTGATGAGTTCGCTTTTTACTTGCTGTGTCATGGTGTTTTCCTTATGCGGCAAATTGGCTGATAGCAATTTCGTGTTGTTCGGTGATGAGTTTTTTAAGCGCGTCGGTTTCCCATGCTTGGCGGCAACCGTTGTCGAACGCCATGTCCATTTTGAAGCCGTACGGTTCAAAGCCTGTCATGTAGGAAACGAAAAAGCGCCAGATGCAAATGAGGTGTTGTTCAGAAATAGCGGCCAAATGATCCGCCGCATTGGTGTGGTGGTACTCGGTGAAAAAGGCTTCGCAAGCCGATTCTAAGCGGCCGTTTTTGTCGTGAGATTCAACGAAGTCCATAAAGTCTACGTTGTTCATTGCGCGGATAATGGTGGTGTTGTCTTTAGTAGTCATTGGTTGTCCCCTGCTGTCATCGCTTGTCTGTATAAACAGACAATAGGGGTATTAAAAACACTTGTCAATAAAAACAGACAGTGCTTTTGACTTTTTTATATTAGAGTTTGAATTTTGCTTCTATTACAACGCCAAGAATTTGACAGTTACCATTGATGGAAATGGTGGGATAAGTGGTGTTAAGAGGTCTTAAGGATTTCATACCAGCATCAATGACAAATTTTTTAAAGGTGGCTTCGTCTGTGTTATCTAGTTTCGCGACTACTAATTTACCGTTTTCGGGCGCTATGTCTGGATCCACCAGTATCAACATGCCTTCAGGGATGCTTATTCCAATCGGTGACGTCATGCTGTCGCCAACAACGCGAAGCCAGAATGAGTTATCGCTTGCTCTGGTGGGGGCGTCTTCCCACTCTATATCATCACCAAGTGATCTGTAATCGATGGCTTCCATCCAGCCGCCCGCTTGAACGTGGCTTAAAACAGGAAGAGATTTTGTATTGTATTGGGCAGGTGCTTCGGCAACGTTGCTAGCTGTTGAAGTGTTTGCTGTGTAGTCCTTGCCATTAAGTAACCATGTTGGTGTAGTTTTAAAAGCCTTGGCAAGATTATTTAGGTTTTTGCCATTGGGTTGAGTTCTATTGTTTTCCCATTGAGAGACTGTGGCGGGTGATGCCTCTACCAACTTGGCTAAAGCTCTTACTGTTAATTTCATTTCCATGCGCTTTCTAAGAATTCTTTCGCCTATATCCATCTTTAAAGCCTGTCTGTAAATCAAAACAATATGGTAAAGGAAGTTGACAACGTTTTTTTTAACATTTATTGTCTGTATAAACATACAAACAGGGTGTGAGAAATGCTTAAAGAAAAGGTGATCGCGTTTTTTCAGGCGAAAAATCAAAACCAGAGCGACATCGCGCGGCAGCTTGATGTTTCAAGGCAGACAGTTTCCTGCTGGGGCGACGTTATTCCAGAGTTACAGGCCATGAAGTTAGAGCGCCTCACTGAAGGGGTGTTGGAATACGACCCTTCACTTTATGAGTCCAAGCATAAGCAATCCGCTTAGTTTCAAAAACATTTCATTGACTGGGGAGTAAATGAACATGACACAAGAAGAAAGAGCGGGTGAATCGCTCAACCATTTCAAACAATCCATTTATGACTTGGTGCATAAATCGGAAAAAAGCTGTACCGAGATTGCCGAAATATTGGGCATGCATCGTCAAATCTTGATCAACAAGGCTAATCCGAACAACGCGAAAAACTGGATGACGGTAAACGAGCTCCACGCCATTCAACTGATCACGGGTAACGACGTGGTGTTACGCGCCATGCAATCCGAGCTTGTTTTGCACACGTTGAAAGACGCGCCCGTTTCTATTCTCGAAGCCATGATTAGCAACGGCAAAGAATGCGGCGACGTATTTGCCGTCGTGCAAAACGCATTAGCAGATAACCGACTTACCGAGCGCGAACGTTCCGACATATTACGCGAACTCAACGAAGCCAAAGAATCGTTAACCAGAACCGAGCTTGCCGTTATTGCACATGGCCGTTTTTAACACTAATAAAGCGAGGTTTTTATGATGTCAGCAAAGATAAATCACCAGGCGCGTGAAGCGCAAATTCAGCAATTGGAAGCCATTAACAAAGACGGCGCCATGCCTTACGACTGCATTGATTGTGGTTGGAAAGGAACCAAAAGCCAGCTTGGTGGCTGGTTAGGTTTTCTGGGTGCTAAGGAGTTTTGCCCTAGTTGCGGCCATTCTGAATTCTTAGTCAGTGGCGACGAATTAGACGCTATGAACCGCGAGGATGACACATGCAAATTATCACACCCCTTGAGCTGTCATACGAACAGCTAAAAGCCTTTATTCGTAAGCGTCCGCCAAGGCCAATACGAGAAGCAATTAATAAATCTTGGGTATCTGAAAAGAAAGCGAAAGAGGAGCGAGAACATGACCGCACAACCAAAAGCATTACAGAAAGTTCAGTCCATTTTGTTCACGTTCACGGTGGTGGAATTAAACGTATTGCGTTTGATCGGTAATCACTGGTCGAAAATGTTTGTCTGTCACGAGATAGACCGAGGCGGCATTGCGGGTGAATCCTTTATGCGTATTTGGTCGCCAGAATACACGCTGATGAAGTTGCGCGACCAGCCTTCTTTTTTATCCAGTTCAGTCGAGAAAACGCCGTATCTGTTTGATGGTTTTTTTAATCAGATACAGCACCCGCTTTGTTGTTTTGAGTTGGATATGTTGATGCGCATGGTAAGGGCGGCGATAACGGGCGAATTGGATAAATTCTTATTGCTGGAAAAAGGCGTGATGCGCGACGTGATAGGAACGCACTTTACCCAGTCTTGGACGGTGAACGGTGCTGCTCATGACCTGGCAAACAAGATGATTATTTTAGAGCGGGTCGCGGGTTTGTTCGATGGTCATTCAGGGCATGAGATTGTTATGCGCGATATTGCGCAAAGTTTCCGTGCATTGGATGGTGTGGAGGTGGTGAATAATGTTTGAGACAAATCCAACTCCACAATGTCTTGTTTGGCGCGAGGAGTTATTAACGGGTGTAAGTCGTGAGGACGCTACCGTTTTGCAAAAGCGTCTTGACGAGTTAGACCCAGAAAAAGGCTATGTCGCCGCAAACGGTTGGTTGCGTGGCGTTATTGAGCGCTTTGAGTTATTGGCGAAAGTGTCGGTAATGCGGGGCGTTGTCGGTAAAGAGTGTGATCGTTTGTATGAATTAGAGGTGAGGAAAAGGGCGCCAAAAGGAACTGCCATGGTGTGGTTGCGTAGTGTGGTTAAGCGCCTTCACTTTTGCGACAAGATGATCACAGAGTTAGACGGCGAGCAATTGCAGCAGTGGGCGTGGAAAAAGAGCAATTACTTCGAAACCGAAATGATGGGTATTTACCTAGAAAGCGGCATTGAAGGGGTAAAGGGTTTTATTCATGCCCAGCTTGTTGATGTGGGTATTCAGTTTGACGCTTGGGACGATGATGCCAGAGTGTTGGGTTTTATGGCTCGCATGATCACCACGGAGTGGTGGGTAAGGCAGGCTAAAAAGCAATGGGTCATCGTCGAAGATATATTGAGAGAGTGTGGCGAAGTAGAGCGTTATAAATCGCCGTATGTGTCTAATTGGGCGCTGAAGAAAGCAGAAAGACAAGCGGAAAATAACAAAGCCTTTTTAGAAAGTTGGGAGGCGGTTAACGAATTGGGGCAGTCTTTCACGCTGGCCCAATTGTCTGAAAAGTGCGTATCCAATCCTGATAATCGATTTTCTGAATTGGTGGTTCGTGCCAAGGGCTTGGAGGAACTAGCGGAAGAAGAGGGGCACGAGGGCTACTTTCTTACCCTTACGGCGCCGTCTAAATATCATCCGATTACATCCATTGAAAAAGGCGGGAAACATTTCAGTGTCAGAAATAGAAAGTTTTGGCGCGCTGAGTGCCCAAATGTTCGCGGGGCTCATGCCCACTTAAACGGCGTTTGGCGTCGTTTTCGTTCGTACTGCAATCGCCATGGCATAACGTTTTATGGTTTGCGAACGGTAGAGCCGCATCATGATGGCAGTCCGCATTGGCATTTGATGCTATGGGTGGAGCCGAATAGGGCAGAGGAATTTTTACAGGCGTTTTCCGATTACGCGTTGGCAGAAGATGGCAACGAAGCGGGCGCGAAAAAGTACCGCGTTAAAGTCGAAAAGATTGACCCAGAAAAAGGCTCTGCCGTGGGTTACATCGTCAAATACATTTCTAAAAACATCCATGGTAAACACGTCGATACCGACCTAGAAACTGGCCGAAGCGGGTCTGATGCGGCCAAAAGAATTGTTGCGTGGGCGCGTTTAAATCATATCCGTCAGTTTCAATTCGTTGGGGGTGCGTCCGTCACTGTGTGGCGTGAACTGCGTAAGTTCGGCAAAGACAATGCACCAGAGTTTTTCAAAGACATTTATCACGCGGCAAACCGTGCTGATTATGGTGGGTTCATCAAACTCATGGGCGGCGTGTTTGCTGGTCGTGATCAGGCGCTAAAAATTCATTATGGCGAAGCGGTTGAGAACCAATATGGCGAAATGGTTAGGGCGGTAAAAGGCGTGGCTGATGAAATTAGTGTGTTAGTGACTCGCCTTCACGAGTGGACTGTACGTAAAAAAGGGTCTTCTTCTTTAGAGGACGGCGAAGCCGTCCCTTGGACTCGTGTCAATAACTGTACGGGGCCGAGTTTCGGCCTCGGAAATCAGCGAACCGGAAGCGGTGGAGGTGGCGCAAATGTCAGTACGGGTTAAATGTCCACGGTGTAAAGGCAAGGCGATTATCACGAACAGCAACGATTTAGCAAAAGACATAAAAGACGTGTTTTACAAAGAACTTTACGTGCAGTGCGTAGAGAAGGACGGGTGCGGCGCGCGCGCGGTTTTTGGTATGGAATTCAAGCACTACATCAACCCGCCACAATCCGACGTCTACGACATGGCCCGCGCATTGGTTAACCAACAAAATGAATTGGACTTGAAGAGGTGAGCATGAAACGGGAAATCATAGTCGACAATTTTGCGGGCGGTGGTGGTGCGAGCACTGGCATTGAACTGGGTTTAAATCGCCATGTTGATATTGCTATCAATCACGACCAAGCGGCCATCGATATGCACAAAATGAATCATCCAGAAACGCGCCATTACTGCGAATCGGTATGGGACGTTGATCCGGTAGAGGCGTGCAATGGTCATCCCGTTGGGTTGGCTTGGTTTTCACCAGACTGCAAACATTTTTCAAAAGCCAAAGGCGCCACGCCAGTAAACAATAATATTCGTGGCTTGGCGTGGGTGGCCGTTCGTTGGGCCGCGTCGGTGCCTGTTCGTATGTTCATGCTTGAAAACGTAGAAGAGTTTTTGACGTGGGGCCCTGTAGTGGATGGCAAGCCGTGCAAAAAGCGAAAAGGCGAAACATTCAAAGCGTTCATATCCGCACTGACAACGGGGCTTGCTTTAAATCATCCAAGCACTGAAGACGTAAAACACGCGCTAGGTGAGGAATTCGACTTATCAAAAATCGAACGCGGTTTGGGTTACCAGGTGGAATGGCGAGTGATGAAAGCGTGTGATTATGGCGTACCCACAACGCGAAGCCGTTTATTTTTGATTGCCCGCAAAGACGGTGAACCAATCATATGGCCGGAACCAACGCACGGAGAAGGGCTGCAGCCATACAAAACAGCGGCGGAAATTATCGATTGGAATTTACCTGTGAAATCGATCTTCGGAAGAAAAAAGCCTTTGGCTGAAAACTCATTGAAACGGATCGCCAAGGGGTTGGAAAAGTTTGCTTTTACGGAAGCGCCGTTTCTTGCGCCTGATCCAACCAAGATAAGTTTTATTACCGAATACGCGAATGCAAGCCATCAAAGAAATATGGCGATAGACGAACCATTACGCACGATTTGCGCGCAAGTTAAAGGCGGTCATTTTGCTTTGGTCACTAGCCACATCGTGAAGTTTCGCGGTGACAACATAGGCCACGGCACCAACGAGCCTTTGCACACTATTTCAGCCGGCGGTTTTCATCTTGGCGAAGTGCGCGCGTTTCTTATCGAGTACTACGGAACGGGTGGCGCTCAAGAGATAGATAAACCTTTGCACACCATTACCACGCGGGATCGTTTCGGATTGGTCATGGTGAAGGGGACGGCTTACCAAATTATTGATATTGGCTTGCGCATGCTGGAGCCATACGAGCTTTTCAAAGGTATGGGCTTTCCAGCGGATTACAAAATAAGTCATGACAGCCAAGGCAAGAAATTAACAAAGGCAAACCAAGTGGCGCGCTGTGGCAATGCCGTTTGCCCGCCATTAGCACAAGCATTGGCAGCGTCTAACTATAAACCATTGCGCGTCGAGATAGCGGCATGAAAAACAACGACCAAGCCAAAGCCGACCAAAAGCGCCAGCAAGACAAAGAGCGCCAGCGCGCCAAGCGTGCACGAGACGCTGAAAAAAAATCGGAACTCGGTATTCATGAATACCGAGTTCCATTATCACAAACCGAGTCCGAAACACTGGCCGAGCTGTGCGCTTATCGCGGCGGTGCTGAACCATACGAGGCCAACGAATACATAGCCACACTGATCCGCCGCGACAAGGAGAGGATGGAAGCGGAAAAGCAGCATTTAGGACAATGCGACTTTTGTGGCGAGCCCTTACCGATGGGCTGCAAAAATGGCCTTGGCCTGCCAAGGCTAAAAGGCGTGGCGGAATGCTGGTACACGCGAGAAGAAAAGAAACTGAGATTATAAATAGCGTGACACGTCACGTTTTTAATTTTTAACACTGTAAAGTAAACAGGAAAACACATTATGAAAGTCATCGTTACAGACATTGAAACAAAAGACACACTACAAACAGCGGTTATTCTGTCGATTGGTGCCGTGGTCGTAGATACCGACACGCTAACTATTGGGGAAACGTTTAATTGCGTTATGGGTCAAAATCAGCCAGGACGAACGGTAAGCGAATCAACAATGGCGTGGTGGGAAAAGCAGAGAAATGAAAATTTTGAAGCTTGGGAAGAGGTGTTTAAGCCTTTCAATGATGGAGCGTTAAAAGACGGTTTAGAATTGTTTGGGGAATGGATAGAGCAGACGGGCATCAAGCGCCCCCAAGTGTTCGGCAATGGTCCTGAATTCGACAACACGATTTTAGAACACGCCTTCAAAACAGAGCTAGGACGATCCGCGCCGTGGGATTTTGGTTCGAATCAATCCATACGCACCGCTGTGTTATTTGGCCGTATGTTGTTGGATATCGATCCAAAGAAAGACCTACCGTTCGAGGGCGTTCAACACAGGGCGCTAGACGACGCGAGACACGAAGCGAAAATACTCATTGAAGTGCTAAAGCAATTCAAAGGGGCGTTGGCATTAAGTGAAGATATAAAAACGGCAGAGCAAGAGATAAAGAAAGTGGCGGTAACAAGCAGAGGTAAAGTGGTGGGTTGGGTTGATGCTGAAAAGGAAGAGGAGTAAGCAGAATGAGCAACAACCTAGAAACCACCATCGAACACGCCAAGAAAATCACCCTCGGACAGATAGATAACGGAACGCTCGCCACGGCAGTAAATTGTGCTGATATCATTGCTATTGCCCGTCATGGACGTGTAGAGAGCTACGTGATACCAAAGCACTTGATAGACGAACTACTTTTGAAAGTGGCCGTCGTGGAGTGCGACAACAAACGGCTACTAGGCGAACGCGTCGCGGAATCTATACCCGTGCCGAAAAGCCACTTTTTTAACCATGATTTCAAGATCGATATGAACGCGGTAACGTCATGTGATATGCCAGCAGGCCGTTACTTTCATGATTTTAGGCATGATAGAAAGGCAATCGATAAGGCTATTGATAAAATAGGAAGGGCCGCAGCAAGGATGAGCAAACCAGAACAAACACCCTATTGCCGATACTGCTTAGATCCAAATTGTCAGCGTGACGAACATTGCTTGTTTGATCGTCATTTGGCTAGGGCTAGGAACGCAGTGATTATGGGTGCACGGCGTATGCCTGTTAAAAACCATGACAGGTCGAAACTTTGATGCATAATGATTTGATCGCACAAATGAAAAAAATGGGTGGCTTATGAGGCAGAAACTAATATGCATAGATCATGGCTTTAGAAAAGGGCTTGGTGGTCTATATGAGATTGAAAAATGCATGCATTGCCAGTTTAAAAAAGGCGAGATTGAAAAAGAGGATTTTATAAAAATCCCTAAACTGTTTGACGGTAAATTTCACGGCCAAGGTAAAAGCGAATTTAATTTCTTTGAAGTGCATGACTCTCACAAAAGTGTGATGTTAGAAAGAAAAGAAAGGGTTTTGGTTAGTCGGCATAATGAGCCGGCTTTACGGTACACAAAAGATGATGAAAATGTGGGCCTGTATAGACCGGAATATTTTCTGTTTTACGGCTATGGCTTTCGCGTGCTGGTGAGTAGCCAGGGCGAAAATAAGCGCTGTGACGAAAACGGTATACCGATAAAAGAGGAAATGGACGAATTTATAATGGACTTCTTTGGGCTGAAATATGCGGGCGATTTATGAAACAAGAAAATGAAAGTGTTTTGGAGTTGTGCCATCAATGCATGCTGAAAAATGGTTATAAGCGAAAAGACCAAGGTGCACATACCGCGACATTAAAAGACTGCCCAAGCTGCGGCGAGCGAAAACCGATATTATCAAATCGGCATTGGGTTGTTGGTGACAAGGATAAGAAAACGCCCCAATGATGGGGCGTTTTGGTTAGGAGAGGATCTTTTTCTTTTCAGCATTAAATTCTTCTTCGGAAATAATGCCTTTGTCTCTTAGTCCTGCGAGCTTTTCCAGTTTTTCGTATGGATCGGCGGCTTGTTCTTTTTGTGGCGGTTGTTGGTGCGATTGTACGCGGTGGGCTTCGATTGCATCTTGAGCTTTATTTGTGAAATTCTTTACCGTTTTCTTTAAAACCTGCTTTATCGTGCTTGTCGTCGAGCCATCGGTAATCAGAATGGTGCCAAATAGCATGCCTGTTTCGCCTGATATAGCATTTATCTTGTCTAGGTTTGTGGAGGATTGTCTTAGGCCATAGAGCATACCTTTGTCTAAGAAAATAATTCGACGGTCAGTCAGAGTAATTAACCAAGTATTGTTATCCATCATGCCGGAAGTGAAACCAAGTACTTGCTCGTTGTTCATTAATACTTCAGGGAGGTAATAGAGCTCTTTCTTAGTGAAAAACTGATCGTCTCCCATTTCGTGAGCAATCGTCTTGAATTGATTTTTTAACTGGTCTTTAGAAGCATTTTTATAATCGAACATCGTTCCTTATCCTTAAGTTTACATAATGTGAAAAGGGCACTATAAACAATTTCGCCAAGCGTGACACGTCACGTTTTTAAGTTTTAACCGTTATAAGGTTTGTTCCATGATGAAGATATGGTGTGTTTTTTGTCTATTTGTGTCGTTGTTGCTGGCGGGTAATGCGCTTGCGGACGGGGCGAAATACAAACGAAGTGAGTTTGGTAGCGGCTGGGCAGATATTGACCGAGATTGTCAGAACACACGACAAGAGCTTCTTATTTCATTATCAACAGCACCTGTTCGTTTTAATACCGACAAGCAGTGCCGTGTAGTCTTTGGTCGTTGGATTTCTATGTATTCCGGTGAAGTAATATTTGATGCGTCAAAGATAGACATAGACCACATAGTGCCACTGAAATGGGCATGGGATCATGGCGCGGATAAATGGAGCAAGGAAAAGCGAAAACAGTTTGCTAACGACCCAATAAACCTCGTCGCCGTCGAAGCCAGGTTAAACAGACAAAAAGGTGCAAAAGGCTTAGATGAATGGCTACCGCCTAAAAATCAAGAACAGTACAAAGCGCGGTTTAAAAGAATATTAGTGAGATATGGAATGAAGGAATGAGTTTCTTATCTTTAAAGCCCAAAATCCTCAACCCCAAAATCATCGACTAATACTTGGCTAAGTTCTGGTCCTGCAAGCTGTACCAAAAACGGTCTTACACACGGATCATTGATCAATGCTTCCACTTGAAACGATTTCGCCATTTGCATGTGCGTGGCGTACATGTTCTGGACCATGGCCACTTCGTTGGCAATCATTCCCAACATGGCCACCACGTTGTTACCCAGTTCGGCGGTGACTCTATCAAGCAAGTCTTCAAAATCTGGTTTTTCCATTGTGCCCGCATCAAACGCGGTAATGCCTGCGTCTAGTTCGTTCAAAATATCGGTTGTGGCATCCAGAATACTGTCCGTTGCGCCCGCCATGGTGCCCGCAATCGTATTGATGTTCGCACAACTAGATGCGTCGTTAATGTAACCGTCTATCTCTTTTACAGCGCTGGCCACTTGCATATCGTCCATGAACGACGCAAGGCGCGTTTGCACATGGGCGTTTAAATTGTTCGCACCTAGTCCGTAGTTTAGTAGCGCCGCTTGGCAATTCATTACTTTCACAGAATCTGGCAAAGTGGGATCGACAACTACCGCGCCCTCCACGGGTAACAGCGTATCGAGCCGCAAGCGTAATTGCGCGGACTGAGTATTCGTGGCCGTCGCCTTGCCCGTTGTTGGGCTAGATAGCACACTGCTAGAACCAAACGCATTAAACAGGTTTTTATTAAAATTCATACGGCACCTATTGTGTTGTTTGAGTTAACCAGCGCGGCTCGTTAAAATCGATTTTCGCGCGGCCTAGCAACTGGTCATTAATTTGCTTCCAAATCGCTTGTTTGGGCACGGTTTCGCAGTCGTAATACACTTCGCGCACGTTTTTTAAATCCCCGTGGCCTGCTGCATTGTTTGCCATGATTGATGCTAAGCCAGCGGGCACGCGGTGCATGTTCAGAATGTCTTGTTGAGTGACTTCTTTGATCTTGTCGTATTCGTCTTTATTACCAAAGTCACCAACAGGAATGATTTGAACACGGTCTTTCGTGTAGCCAGGTTTGCCGCCGATGGTCGATTGCATGTTCAAATACATGCTGCGGTGGTTACCTGGTCCTTTTGTTTGCTTCATCGCGTCTTCTAGTACGTCGGCTTGGGCGTCTTCTAGGTCAAACGTCACCATGACATACCCAGAGTGGGCGCCGTTCAAGTAGTATTTACGTCTAAATAATGTAGCGGCTTCACCCAATAAAATACTCTGAATGCCGCTAAAATAGGTCGGTACGCCATACAGCGCTTGGCGAATATCGCCGCCGTTCAAATGGACAATATCCGACGCCGCGTATTCTGTGAAACTGCCATCTGATTGAAGTAAAAAATAATTGTTATCTGTGCCGACGCGCACATTAATGGCGGGCAACCACACATAACGATTAATGCCGCCCAAGAAGTTACGAATTGCGAGAAAATACGCATTGTCGAACACCTCGAAATCTTTAAACGCCGCGTGGGCTTCTTTCGCTTGAATCATGGGATTGTCTTTCCAGCTCGCAAGAAGCTGATTTTGTTTAAACTCCAACACGCTGGCATGGGTACCGTTGGCATACATAGTTTTTGCCAAGCCCGGTAAACTCACGGGCGGAACATACCAAAGGCTATTCGAATCCGCGAACACGCCCAAATAATCACTCATGTGGCTAGCCAATACCGGTTCAGGGTCGCCAAACGTAAACGCCCGTGGATTGCTTTTGCGCGGCGGATCAGCGGGCATGAGCACGCCGGACGCCGTACTGGTGTATGAACTGTCTAATCGTTGACGGGGTTTTGTTGCGCTCATAATTTACTGTCCTTTATCCAATCGTTAGGCGGGTCTTGCTCGCCCCTGTTTGTGGTTTTTTGGATTTTTCGTATTGTCGTTCCGCTTGCATCGCGTGGAATGCTGCCCACGCCAAATCCGCGTGGCCTGTTTCGCCGCTACGGGCTGCGCCGTAGGTGATTGATCCGTTCGGGGTGGTAATTTGGTGAATCATCATTAGCGACTGAGAAAGTTCTTTATTGCCCATGTCGTATTCAAAGCGTCCGCCGTCAATTAGGCGTTTGGCTCGTGTTACCAAGTCGGTTTTTTCAGTAACAGAATAATGAATAGGAACGAGGTTTCTGAGTTGCAGCGCTAGACAGCAATCAAAAGTGTCGTGGCCGATGCCAGTCACATCGATGCCGCACCATTTCACATCAAAACGTTGATAAATCTCGGCAATGCGCGCCGCTTGATAGTCAGACGTGATCCCCTTGAATTGATGGGTTTCAATGACGCGCCATTTTTGTGCCAGCGTTGGCGGAATTTCCAACACCACCAACGCGGCGTTGTCTCGGATTCGTGAAGGATCGTACCCAATCGCCACGGGTCTATTGCGGGTTGGGTTATCACTGTCAAAATCAACATCTGTCCATTTACTAAACGCGTCGACCATGCATTTTTGCAGTGTGCTAAACGGAAACACGCTTTCGTTATCGTCAACAAATTTACAACCAAAGAGGTTTTCGTAATCCGCTTTGCTGTATTCCGCTTTGAGCTCTGCAATGTCAAACAGTGTGCAACCGGCTTTTTCGGCGTCTTCCACGGTAACTAAATGACGCCATATTTTGTCCCCGCCCAATGCGCCTTGTTTAAGCACCTTGTCGGTTAAATCAATATCGACTTTGCGGGATCGGTTCTTATTGAATTTCGCACCGCTCCAATGTTCGTAAGCAGGGTGTTGTAAACTGGACGGCGTAGAAAAGTAGGTACGACGCCATTTTTTATGTGCAGCCATACCGGATGCCAATTTTTGTAACTTGGCGTAACCGTGAATCCAAAACACTTCGTCCACATACAAATGACCGTGGTAGCCCTGCGCCGTGCTTGAGTTGGTCGATAAGAAATACAGAGTCGCCCATGATTTGCCGTCTTTCGTTAGCTCAATGCTGTCGGCGCCTTTTAATTCAATATCAAACTGATTGCGGGCGAATGCTTGAATATAACCTTTGAATATTCGCGCCTGGTCTTTTGATGCGGATAGGAATACTTGGTTTTCGCCATTCTTCACCGCGTCTTCAAACGCTTCAAAGGCGAAATAATACGTCGCGCCAATCTGGCGGCTTTTCAATATAAAACGGTTTCGGCAAAGGTCTGGATCGTGCGCGACTTGGCGCCACAGTAATTGGTATTCAAAAAGATTTTCGTGTGCCCACGAGTCAAACTTGGATACATCAATATCACTGATGTCGTTTTTCGCCTTGGCTTTCTTCTTACTGTTGCTTCGTCTATTACCGCGACTGATGGCGCCTTCTACCGCGTCAGATTTACCATCGGCGATGGCTTTGGCTTCCGCCATGATCTTTTCGGCTTTCGCTAGATCCTGTCTTAACCCACCAAAAATACGACACAGTGAGGCGAGTTCTTGCACTTCGTCTTTCGTCTTGTTCTCGCGATTCGTTAGCGTGCTAATGCGCCGACTGACTTCTATTTCTGCCGTATCAAACGCCAGCAATTCCTTCCAGTTGAAACGTTCAATCCAATTAAAAACGGTGCGCTCTGAAACATTTAGGCGTGTTGATATTTCCGACGGTTTAAAAGCGCGGATATAGAGTAATCGTGCGTGATCAATAATGTCTTGAGAATGTGCCATGCCGCCATATTAGCTGCCACGACAACAACTAATAACGTCAGTAAATACAATGACTTGTGATTATTTGATTATCGCAATTCTGTGGATTTTACCCGCTGGAATCGTCGCTGTTTGGCGCTTATCTTTGCCCTATCAAGTGTTTAAAACGAATTGACGAAAGCGAAAAAGGGCACGAAATGGCGGATAAGGTGAAAGAGTCGAAATGGTTCAAGGTGGCAACGTCTGGCCCTACTGTCGATGGTCGCGAGATCAAAGAGCAGTGGGTTAAAGACATGGCCGAAACCTACGACATGGACGAATACACCGCCAGTATTTTTGAAGACCATGCTGAGTGGAAAGGAAACTATGGGCAAGTAACTGCTGTGAAGGTGGAAAAAGACACCAAAGGGCGTTGGTGCTTGTTTAACAAGTTGAAGCCAAACGTACTTTTGTTAGAAAAAAACAAGGGTGGTCAGAAGCTGTTTACCAGTATTCGCGTGATTGAAGATTTTGCGAACACAGGGAAAGCCTACTTAATGCACCTCGCTATAACCGATACGCCCGCCAGTCTTGGCACCGAGCAACTTTCCTTTAGCCAAAGCGGCAAGCACAACGAAATTTTTATCAACGAAGACGGCATAGAGCTGGAATTCGAAACAACCCAAACAGACGAAGAATTGGCTGATGAAATCAAAAAACGCCCTAATTTTTTGCAACGTTTTTTTAGCAAGCAAACCTCCCCAAAGGAAGACGATCCCATGACTGATGAAGAAAAAGCAGCGTTCAAAAAACTGCAAGACGAATTGGCTGATTTTAAAACCAAGCTTGAAACGCTAACGCCAAAAGACAAGCCAGAAGGCGACGAAGCGCCGCGCGAATTCGCGGCGGAAATCACCGCGCTAAAAGAAAAAATCACGGCACTTGAAGACGAAAAGAAAACCTTTTCTGAGCAAGCTGACACGCTCAAAACGCTAACGGAAAACTTCGCAACTCTGCAAGGCAACTTTACCGAAGCGATGAAAGAAAAAACCGAGCAACCGCCAAAAAGTAAAGGCGAAGCGGAAACCACTTTCGAAATAGTTTAGGTCCGGGTTACACGTAAAGCGTCTGGGGAGCCGCTTAAAAAAGAATATTAGATAGGAAAAGAAGATGGCTAAAAAATCGTTATCAGTACAGGGCAGAACGCAATTAAAAGCGTATCTGAATACCGTTTATGCAGCGGTGGGCGCTTCCCTTGGCGAACAATTCGACGTGACGCCGTCTGTGCAGCAACGCTTGTACGAAAAAGCGGTTGAGCATGGCGCGTGGTTCCTAGGCATGATCAATGTTGCCGTGGTTGACGAGATCAAGGGCGAGAAAGTTGGCCTGATGGTGTCGGGTTTAGTCACTAAACGAACCAATACCAACAACACAGACCGTCAGACGTCTAGCGTTGTTAGTGAAGATTCAAAAGGATATGAATGCCAGTTCACTGAAACCGATGTGCATATTGGCTATGCAAAATTGGATCAGTGGCGCAACCGTACGCCACAGCAATACGGTGATTTTTATTCGGCTTTATATCGTAAAGCCATGGTCGATGATCGCGTGCGAATTGGTTGGCATGGTGTGTCCATTGCAGCCACAACCAACAAAGCGACAAATCCGAATGGCGAAGACGTCAATAAAGGTTGGATTCAAAAAGTACGTGAAGAAGCGCCAGCGCAAATTGACGAAGACGGTTTGACCTTCGGCCATGTTGATGCGGATGTGCGCAACTTAGACGTAGTTGTTGAAAGTGCTAAGCAAATGATCCCTGAACATTTGCGCGACGATTCCGAGTTGGTCGCGTTCATTTCGTCCGACTTAATGAGCGATTACCGCCTTGAAAGTTTGGCCGCTAATGGTGACAAAGCAACGGAAAAAACACAGGTAAACGATAACCGTGTAACCGGTATTTTTGCTGGCCTTAAAGCCATTACACCGCCGTTTTTCCCGTCTGGCACTGTGATTGTGACTTACCCAGAAAACTTGTCTATCTATCTGCAAGAAGGGTCGTTGCGTCGCCACATCAAAGACGAGCCGAAGCGTTCACGCGTGGAAGACTATAACTCTGAAAACGTGGATTACATCGTCGAAGAAACCGACGCAATCGGCATCATCAAAGGCATTACGAAATTCGTACCGCCTGTTGAATAAACCTATCTAGGTTTAACAAATGGCATTCGTTAGTGCGAGTGTCATTGATTAAACCCATATAAATGGAACAAGACATGAACCTAATACAGCAGCGACGCCTTGCAAAAATAGCAAAGCAAAACGCACAAAAAGAAGCGGCCAAACCAGCCAATAAAGACGACAAAGGCAATAAGCCGGTTGTTTCGAAAATGCGCCAAAAGCTGCAAGAACAAAAAGCAGCGTCGGAGACGCGAGCGGCTGAAAAATTGGTGGCTAAGGATGCGGCTGAAAAACTAAAAAGCGAAAAAACAGACGACTTAGAAAACCAAGTCGATGGCGTGGAAGGGTCGGTTGATGAACTAAAAACAGACTTGGAAAAGCAAGGCGAAAAAACCGATGAGCTGGCTGGAACCGTTGACGAATTAAGTAACGATTTGGACAACGTAAAGGACGACGTTAGCGACCTAGACGGCCGCTTAGATTGGGTCGAAAACGACGTTCAAAAAATCAAAGAAAAGTTGCAAGACGATAGCGAATACATCGGCAACCCAGAGCTTGAAACGCATAAAGTCACTATGGCGAATGCCATTGATGAAATGAAAAAACTAGAAGACCTTGAAGATCGTGCGTCATACAAGGCCGAGGCTATTAAGCGGGCTGAAGACTTTGTGATTGGTTATGTGCAGAGCGCTGCAAAGTATCCAAACATCGTGGCGGTCTGGATGATGATCTTCCTTTTCGACTTGGGTGATATTGCGAAGGCTGTGCCATTGGCGTTGCACCTCGCCAAGCAAAAAACTCACCGTATGCCGACACGTTTTAATTCCAGCATTTACCAATTCATTGGTGATTATGTTTACGACTGGGCGGCAAAGCAGCTTGAAGCGAACAAAAGCGCTGGGCCGTATTTAGAACAGGTTATTGACGCGATTGAGTCAGACAAATGGCAATTGTCCGACATTGTTCACGGAAAAATGTACGCGATACACGGCAAGCATTTGGAAGCATTAGGCGAAGACGAAGCGGCATTAAATGCCTTTGAAAGGGCTATGACATTGAACGAACGTGCAGGCGTGAAAAAGAAAATAGAAAGACTAACGGCAAGGTTAGCAAAACAGGTTAAAGAATAGTAACGGGCTCCCCAAGCGGCACACGCAACGGCTTTGGCGTAGTCATTTTATGGCGATGACCAAAACCGCTTGCGATGTGTTCCACAACAAATAGCAGGAGTAAAAAACGTGAGTTTAAACGGCATGACATACCCAGAACAAAGCACGGAAACCGTCATTAAAAACAGCCGTCCGTTTTTTCCTGATATTGAACTGCAAGCGTTTAAAGACATTTATCGTTTGCCAGGTGAATACGAAGAAGCGCCGCTTATTTACGAATTAAAAGGCGCGTTGCGGCACGTTAATGAAGAACTGATAGACGGCGTATTGATATTACAAAGCGTGATTGTCGCGGAAACATTGGAAGCGTTTCAGGCCGAATTAGTGGACGTTTATCAGCGTGCTGTCATGAGTTGGGCGCGGTCTGGATTGATCAAGTTTTTCGAAACCATCAATCGTAAAGCCGCCGCCGAAATACAGGGCGAGCGCGGTGATGTGTTAGTGGATGAATTTAAAGGGTCAGCTTACAAAGCCATTGATCAGCTAAACAACCGCATTATGAAAGTGGCCGAACAGAATGGCGCGTTACCAGCGGGTTCAAAATTTGCGAACGGTTTTAGGGCGTCGATCATATGAAAAAGATGGGCGCGTTGCGGTCTTTTTTGGTCGGTTGTCACATGTTCCATCATGAAAAACTCGATGTATGGGCAGAGAATTTAAGTTTGCAAATGCGCGGAAAAATGGAAGGCAATCGCGTCTCTCTGCATCGCATGACTTATCGCGCCGTGTTCTCGATTGAGCATTACGAATACCAAAAAAACTCGATTGATTTGCTAAGCGCACGACTAATAACGTGGCTAGACAACGACAAACGCAGCGACATGAGCGAAGGCGATAGAACGCCAGAAATAAACGTCGATGTGTGGGACAAGCACACAGCGGACGTAGAAATAACGCTGACGTTTGAAGAAGACGTGTACATAGTCGAAGACGAGAGCGGAGGCATTGAATACGCGGGCAGGCGTTGGAAACTGGAAAAACCAGAGCACGATATTGCCGAATCGTTTGACCTAATTAATCAGAATGAGTAGCCAGAATGAACAGCGCCAGCGGTGTACGCGCGTTTTGGCGCGGTGAAACGGCACTCAATGCAGAATTAGAACTGTTCATGTTGCCAAAAGAACGCCGAAAACGAGCGCTTGGGCAAATGGGCAGAGAGATAAAAAAACAGGCTCGTAAGAACGTAAAGAACCAGCGCAACGTGAAGGGCGAATCGTTCAAAGAGCGTCGGAAAAAACGAACTAAAAAAGGCGACATGTTAAGCGGCTTCGTAAAGGGCCGGAACATTCGACAAAGAACAAAAGGGCTTTCTGTCACGGTTGATTTTAGAAACGCGCCAATGGGAAAGATGGCGCGGGCGCATCAAGAAGGCCAAACGCAAAACATGAAAGCCAGAGAAATGACGAGCCAACAGAAAAGCGATTGGCGAGACGAGCCAGCAACACAGGCGCAAGCCAACGCCATATTAAGGCTAGGGTGGGCGTCATCAAGAAGACGAGACGGTAAGCGTAAAAAAATAAGCCGTAAATACATTATGGAGAATTTAACAAAGCTCCAAGCGCTGGGCATGTTGTACAAATTAAAGGGTAATCGAAAGGGCAAACAGAGCTGGCAAGTCAAATTACCTGCCCGTGAATTCTTCCCTAACGACACGCAATGGGTAAAACAAATGGCTCATGACGTAGTGATTAACGAATTGAAAAAAGGCAGGTAACACATGGCATTAGGAAAGGTAAGCGTCAGCAGCAAAGACACCGGAAGCGGTGATTTCACCCGCGCTGAAAACCAGTTTTTATTCATTGGGCAGGGCGGTAAAAACGCGGGAACCATTCAAGACATTGACCAAACGACAGATTTGGACGAGGTATTGGGAGTGCCTGTCAGCAAACTAAAAACCACAATCCAGTGGGCGCGACAAAACGCGGGCCCAAACTGGACGTGTATTGCCATGCCGCAAGCGGCGGCGGGGACATGGTCGCCCGCGTTCGATACGGCGATGGCGCAAAACTTAGTGTGCGAAATGGTGGTGGTAACAGACCCCGTAGCAACCACGGCGGAACTAGATGCCATGAATGTGGCAATCGTGGGCGCTGAAAACGAATTTGGTCGTTACATGCACATGATCGCAGTGACAGCGGTGATTGATTTGGCAACAGAGGAGTGGGGTGATTTCATCACCGATTTTGAAGCTATTCAAGACGGTGTTGCGGCGCCTTTATTGTCGCTCGTTCCGCAAGTGTTCGCGGGTTGGCTCGGTACGTATTGCGGCCGTTTATGTCATGAAGCACGTTCTATTGCGGACACGCCGATGCGCGTGGCGTCGGGTGCCATTGTGGGCTTATCTACATTACCCGTGGATAAAGACGGTATTACTTTCAACATGGGCCACGCAAAAGCGCTAAACGACGCACGCGGCACAGTGCCGCAGGTTTACGCGGGACAAGATGGAATTTATTGCAGTGACGGAATGACGCTGGCGGTGGAAGCCAGTGACTTTGCCGTGATTGAAAATTGTCGCGTGGTTAACGCGGTGAAAAGTGAAGTACTGGTATTGGCCATCAAAAAGATTGGTGACCGCTCAATGAATAGTACGCCAGCTTCGGTTGAAGCGCACAAAACCTACTTTATGCGCCCGATGATTAATCGAAGTGTCAGTGTAGGCGAACAGCCAGGCACAGTAAAAAAACCACAAGACGGTGATGTTGATGTGGTGTGGACAACGCGAACTAACGTTGCCATTCCGCTGTTAATTCGCCCATACAACTGCCCAAAAGCCATCGCGGCCACCGTGGCATTAGTACTAAGTAACGAGGTGTAAAAATGCCACAGCATATATCTGGTGCAGACGTAAACATTGGTTTGGGTACGGCACTAATCAACGTCAAGCAGTACACGCTAAACGTCGAAGACGGCGTCAAAGCAACGAGTACACGCGGTGTGCCAGACGGCCACGTACGTGGTGCAGTTGGGGCAAGCGGTGAAATTACCGTGGATACCGCTAATTTCAATTTGATTGTTGAACAGGGACGCAAGGCAGGATCAATTCAGCAAATGCCCGTGTTCGACATTATCGCGATAGGTAAAACAGTAGATCAATCGTTCAAAACAGCGGCCTACGGCTGCAAATTGTCGATAACGAAAATACTGGATGCAGCGGCAGAAGGCGGCGACAAAATGGAGCACACCCTTCCGTATGTCGTCACAGATTCGCGCTTTGTTGAAATCAACGGTGTGCCGTATCTCGATCAGCAATTTTTAGACACGCTGGGGTAATTTATGAACATTAAATACCTAGTGGTTCACTGTTCTGACACGCCCAATGGGCGAGAAACAACGGCGGCGGATATTCATCGTTGGCATTTGGAGCGCGGTTGGGATGGGATCGGATACCACGCGGTAATCAAGTTGGACGGAAATATTGAAGCGGGTCGCCCTATGTATTGGCAAGGTGCCCACGCTGATCCATACAATCATGAATCACTGGGTGTTTGTTTGGTCGGAAAAGACAAATTCACGGATGAGCAAATGCGTTCATTAGAAGGCTTATTTTTGGCGCTACACGCTGAGTATCCAGACGCGCAAATAGTCGGCCATTGCGATTTGAACACACACAAAACGTGCCCAAATTTCGACGTAAAAACGTGGTGGGCAGACGTGCAAAAACGGAGCATTGATTGATGAGTATTAAATCTTTTCTAAGTGGCGCTTTAGATGTGGTTGGTGCTTTTGTTCCAGGTGTAGCGGCGGCGGCAAAAACAGTGAACGCGCTTTTGCCAGAAGATAAAAAATTAGATCTTAAAACCGCCACGGGGAAAGATGTTTTAAACGCTTATAACGGTTTAGACGACAATCAGCGTGCAGCGATTGAAAAGCAGTTTGATGTTGAAATAGCAGAAATAAACGGGTCAGTAGATAAGTTGCAAGCGATGGTTTCGGCAGAGACGCCAACGGCTAATATGCGCCCTAAAATTGCCTACATGATGGCTTGGACTGTGGTTATTGCTGTAATCGGAATGATGGTCATATGGGCTATAGCGGTGTGTTTAAAAAACGGTGAAATGCTGAAACAGATCGCAGAAAGTTGGGAGTTAGTATTGGTTTTGCTGGGCACGCCCACCGCGCTTTTACGAGCCTATTTCGGTATGCGAACAAAAGAAAAACATGCAAGGTACGCCGCCGCGACGGGTCAGCCTATCGCGGGTGCGATGGGTGGCATTATGCAGATGTTTAAAAAGTAAAAGGATAGATAGGTGATGGAAAAATCGACGGTTGCCACGGCGTACTGGGCGTCATTAATCACGACAGTAAACGGCCTATCCATTAATGAATGGGTGGCAATCGGTGGTTTGATGATCGGTGTTGCGACGTTTTTAACGAATTTATGGTTCAAGCGCGAGCATCTAAAGATAGCGCGTCAAAATATACTTTTAGGGGAATAAGAATGGCTAAATTAGTTTTAATCACCGCGGGTTCCGTGGATTTCGGCTTTACCGTAGACGACAAAATGTACAACAAATTCGTGGACGGGATGACGAAAGGCGGCGCGGTTCTGCCAGCTTATAACATGCTATCGAATGCTGTAGAACAAGAGCAGCACGCGAAATTTGTGAGTACATTTTCCGATGGGCAAAATAACCCGCGCGCGACATTAGTGCTAGAGGCGGTAGGCATGATCGCGGAAGAGTTCACCAGTGATTTGCCAAAATTGGTAAAGACGCCAGCGAGTTCCGCGACTTCATCGAAAGAAATGGCTTCGAGCAACTCGTAACATTACGTATGCGTCATCTACCGAATGAAGACAACTCGTCCGAAAATCTAGGGCGGGCGTTGTGGTTAGAAGGGCGCGAGTTAGAAAGACAAACCGCTGCTATTGCTAATGGCATTAGTAAGGCATTTTCGGGATAAAAAGGTATCAGCATGGCCGGATCACTAGACAAACTAATGTTAACGGTTGGTCTGTTGGACAAAATTACGGGGCCAATGAAAGGTATTCAAAAAACAATCCAGCAAGTGACGAATAACTCTCGAAAAGCCTTTATGAACACGGCGGCGGGGGTGGCGGCATTAATCGCTGCCAGCGGTACATTTGCTGCCACGGTCAACCCTGCCAACGACATGAACATGGCGTTGGGCGAAGTGAAATCATTAGAAGTAGCCGACAATACTTTGGCTGCGCTGAATCAAGCCGGTCTTAAATATTCCATAGAATTTGGTGACCAGGCGTCCAATTACGTGCGCTCTGCTTACGACATTCAATCTGCTATCGATGGTCTAGTAGATAACGACTTGCCGCGCTTTACGACGGCGGCGGGCACGTTAGCGAAAGCCACTAAAGCTAATGTGACCGATATAACGTCCTATTTCGGCACCATGTACGGCATATTCAAAAGCCAAGCCAACGAAATGGGCAAAGGCACGTGGGTGGAAATGCTCGCGGGTCAAACCGCTACCGCCGTGCAAATGTTTAAAACGACGGGGCCAGAAATGTCCGCCGCGTTTGGTTCGATTGGTGCTGACGCCACAACAATGGGCGTAAAACTCAATGAACAAATGGCCGTATTGGGCACGTTGCAATCGACTATGAGCGGGTCCGAGGCAGGAACGAAATATAGGGCGTTTTTAGGCGGGCTATCGGGCGCGGGCGGAAAATTGGGCTTAGATTTTGAGGACGAAAGTGGCGCATTGCTACCCGTAGTCGAAATTTTAGACATGATAAAAACCAAAACAAATGGCCTTAGCGCATTACAAATGAACGACGTGTTAAGCGATTCGTTTGGGTCTGATGAAGCGGTGGGATTTATCAAGTTAATGTCAAACGACGTAGGTAAATTAGCGGGCGATATAGACAAGCTTGGTCAAGTCAAAGGCATGGATAAGGCCACATGGATGGCCAAGCAAATGCAGAATAATTTTACACGATTGACATCTGCCGTTACGGCGGTATCGATTGCGATTTGGCAAAAAGCCCTGCCATCCATTGAGCCATACATAAACATGATGACCGACGCCGCGTCGATCATTGTCGAATGGGCAGATAAATACCCGCATCTAACAAAAATGATTGGCTTAGCGATTACCGCGTTTATTGCCTTTGTTGCCATTGCGGGCGTGATGAACATTGCCATCGGCATGGCACGGTTCGCCATGGTCGGTTTTACTATGCGCTTTATCATCGTTAGGCCCATTATTTGGGCGGTTCGTCTTGCTGTAGTGGCTTATACCGCTGTGATTTGGTTGCTAAAAACAGCGCTGCTTGCCTTCGTATTGTACGGCCCTGCCGTGTCCGCGTTTTTTGTAACAATGAAAGCCGGAATACTAAGTAGCTTACCGGCTATCTGGGCATTTACCGCCGCATTGCTTGCCAACCCACTAACGTGGATTGTGGTTGGCGTAGTCGCATTGATCGCGGCATTAGTTGCCTTGGTGGTTTATTGGGATGAAGTGAGTGCGGCAGTTAGTCGATTTTTCTCAAGCATTGGCAGCTTTATTGACGTCTCTCTATTCGAGCCGATCAAACAGTGGTGGGGTGACTTCCAAGTGTGGATTAGCGGTCTTTCACTCATGCCAACGTGGGAGTTAAATATTGATGCATTTGAATCGATCAAACAGTGGTGGACGGATTTTAAAGGCTGGCTGTCTGCGCTTGATCCGTTCGCGTTTCTTGGCGAAAAAGTCGACTGGCTGAAAAACAAACTGTCTTGGTTGCCGGGTATCGATACCAGCACAACCGAAACACAAGAAGTAATAAGCAAAGCGGAATCCCAAAACGAAACCATTAATAAAATGGTGTCGTTACCGGGTGCGGAATCAAGCCAAAGCGGTGGCGAATCGGGCGGATTATTCCAGACCATTAGCAACATGTTTGGTGGCAATAAAAAATCATTGCACGTCGAGAAAATGGAAGTGAACAACCACGGCCAAGGCGTGCGCGGCGATGACTTAATGTATCAACTCGAAATGGAGGCGGGCTAATGCCAAGTATTGATTTACTCATTGAAAATGATGACATCGTACTGTCCAGCATCGGTGAACCATTGCTAGTTGAGGGCGTGAACTGTGTCGCACAAGACATACGCCACATGATCATCGAAAAAGGCTACGCGTGGCGAATGATTGGCGAGCGCAACCCAGTAAAAATAGCCGCTATTTGCAAAGAAATTGAAATCGAAATGGAAAATGACGAACGCATTTACCCAGGTACGGCAGATGTGTATTTGGACGGTGAAAGCCTGATTTGCGAAGCACAAACAATCGCGGGCGAAAAAATAACGGTGATTGTATGAATGATTTTGAAGGCGTTTTAAAAGACAACGGCGTACCAACCACAGAAGCGGAAATTACAGAAAAGTTTCGTGAAGTGTTGGCAGAGTCTGGTTCGACTATTGCCAATGATTCCAACTATTCACCGTTCTGGCGTTTGATCTCTGCTATCGCGACTAAGCCCGTTCTGTGGCTCGTACAACTGCTAATAAAAAACGTGATGCCACAGTTTTTCTTAAAAACCGTCGGCGAATCATTTATTGAATTATGGGGTGATAGTTACAACTGCCCACGCAAACAAAGCCAGTTTCTGAAAGGCCGTGTTGTATTCACAAGAGCCAATACAGCGGGAGCTTTCACCGTGCCAGCGGGCGCCGTTGTGTATACGGATTTGATCAACAACACCGTATACAAAGTGATTACCGATATTGACGCCATTTTTCAGGATGGCGAAGCGGGGTTGATTGTCTCTGTCACGTCAGAAAAAGCCGCCACGGCTTATAACTTAGAAGCGAGCTACTTTAGCAAGTGCGATTTAGACGGTGTAAGCGTTACCAATCCAAACGATTGGATAGACCGAGTGGGCGCGGATATTGAAGAAATTGAAGCGTATCGCGCGCGAATTCGTAATGCATTCAATACGCTAAGCCATTATCACACCGACGGCGTTTATAAATATTTGATTTCGTCATGGGTCGGTGTTCAGTCGGACAAGATATGGTTTCAGCATGATGCACCCCGTGGACCAGGTACAGCAAACGCCTATATTTTATTTGATCTAAACGCACCGGCGCAAAGTTACCTAGAAACCATTAACCGCCAAATTTCGACGGAAGGGTACCACGGCCATGGCGATGATGTAGTGGCCTATAACATGCCAGAAACAGAGCACGATTTAACCGTGACTTTGTACTTTTCAGACACATTATTGAGTGAAGAAAAAGAAGCGAAAAAGACACAGGTTTACAACGCTATTTACTCAGCGTTTCGCGGTAATGCCGCGTATGAAATGACAAAGACAGCACCGTTTTCCCGTTTCTCGTTTACTAATTTAGCGGGTGAGTTGTACGACTTGTTTGATGGTATTGATGATATTGAATTCAACTTAAGCAGCATTGTTTCTGACATGTCAATTCCAGTTCTTTCCTCGTTAAACATTGTGGAGGGTTAGGCATGGCAGGCCGTTACCCATTACCGGTTTGGCTAAAAAGCGGTGAGAAAGTAGGTAGCTTAAAAAGCGCGTTTGGTAACTGGTGGGACCAAGTCGAAGACTGGATAAAAACACCGCTTAATCAAATGAATGCGGAAAAATGCAGTGCTGCATTATTGAAGTATCACGCTTATCAAAAAGACGTAACACGCTTTAACGATGAACCAGACGAGCTATTCAGAAAACGCGTTAAATACGCCGAACAAAACGCCATGGAAGCGGGTTCAAAAACGGGATTCATCCAGATATTTGAGCGTCTAGGAATCGGCTATTTAGAGATCGTAGAACGAGAAGACGAAGTGAATTGGGACGTAGTTTCCTTGCGGCTTTCCGATTCGCAAGTGGCGTCTAATACCGAACTATTAAGCTACATCGTTCAGCAGTATGGGCGTACATGCCGACGTTATGAATTGACCGTATTAACAGCCGTTGAAATGAATGTCAGTGTGGTTGAATTTGGTCATTTAAGTTTCTTCGATGTCGCGAAGGAGTCAACGGGGCCGTGGGGTATTGTCGCGACAATGCGAAATGATGCCGTCGGCCATTCGTGGAATTTGGACGTAGCAACCCTTTAAAAATTCATCATAAGAGAGATGATTTATGCCGTTTATTACCATTGCTGGACAGCAGCAAATTGCAAAAAAACAAGGCGACAACGCCACGCTAAACATTACCCAATTTATCTTGGCGAACGTGCCAGATTTGGGCGGCGAGCCAGCCACACGAATAGAATCTATTCCATCGGCCGGTTATATCGTCGATCAATTGAGTGTCACTAAATCGGGCTATGTAAACACCAACCAAGTGGTTTACTCGTTGGTCATGGGGTCGAACATTGGTAACTATCAATTCAATTGGGTTGGGTTAGTCGATGATGAAGGTGTTTTGATCGCTGTGACATACGTGCCATTAACCGAGAAAAATAAAAACGATGGCGCTGTAGCGGGTAATACCATTACGCGTAATTTCTTAATTTCCTACTCGGGTATTCAGCAAGCCACATCAATCAACGTATCAGCGGAAACATGGCAAATTGATTTTAATGCGCGGCTTAGTGGTATTGATGAGCGCGAGCGGTTAGCGAATCTTGATATTTACGGCCATGAAGGCTTTTTAAGTGATGGCTGGAAAGTCACCGGATCGGCGGGAACGTACAGTGTGGCAGCTGGCATCGGTTATGTTGGCGGTATTCGTGTCAAAAATGCCACTGAACAGCAAATCACGACAAACGTTTTCCCGAATGAAATTTGGTTAAACGTCAGCCTGCAGGGTGATATTTCAGACGTCACCGCTTTTGCTGAATTCGTCATAGATACAGGGCCGTTTGCCGATTATGTCGATGGGAATGGAATTGAACATTATCTAACGAAAATAGCGGAACTAGACGCATCGGGTGCGGTAATCGAAACGCGCGAAATGTCGTATCTAAAAGACATTAAATCGTCAAACAGTAAAAATTTATTTGATGTCAGCGGTGATGAAAACGATATCGTCTTAACGTCGAAAGCTGGAACGACAAAGATTACAGAATTAAATGACTACGACGAGTTTTCGTTTATCGTTGCTGCAACAAACACCGGCGTTGTCACGATTAAAATAGATGGCTTAGCGGACACTCCGCTAGCTGGCGTCGTATCTGATACGCAGATATTCGAAACAGCATTGCTGACAGTGCGTTATGCGGGTGGCGCGTTTTACATTGCGAGTCAGGTGAATCCTAAAACAGGAAATGGCGTTTTAGATATCGGAAAGCTGTACACAGATACAGTTGATATATCTCGATCAGGCGAGTACGCATTAGATGGTGCATCGTACAGTCGTGAAGCTCACTCGATTGCATTTGCAATCGTCAGCGCATCCAGCAACTACATCGATCAAGTAACTAAAGACTCAAGCCCTATCGAGTACGGTGGTTACTATGGCTCTGGCGATGGTAGTACTACGTTCACGTTGCCGATGGTTGGTGGTGAATTTATACGAATGTTCGACGATGGTCGCGGAATTGATAATGGGCGTGTGTTTGGTAGTTGGCAAGAGGATGCGATTAGAAATATTACTGGTACTGTTTCGGGTACTCATGCTCCGTTTCGTGCACCGGAAGGTGCTTTTAGTGTTAGCGGTACAAACCCATACTCTGTTTCTGGTCAGGCTGGCTCGCTTTATTCCGAAAATTTAGGTTTTGATGCATCTAAAGTAGTACCTACTGCTGACCAAAATCGCCCAAGATCCATCGCTTACTTCGGCAAAACAAGACTTTAGGAGTCATTTAAATGAAAGCGAATAGGTTCAAACTAGGCTCAAAGTTTCAAGTGTTTACGGGGTTGATCAGTGTCAGAAAAGATCCAGTTACGGACGAATATCCGATACCTGCTTATGCTACTGATGTTGAATTAATCGCTGAAAAAGATGGCTTTCAGCGATATTTCAGAGACGATGCATGGCGCTACGTTATAGATAACGTCGGCACAGAGTACTGGGATGAAGACGGAACAAAACACACGATCAAAGAAATAGGCGAAGAAGTACCCGAAGGCGCTTTACTTGAAGCACCAATTATCCCGCCAACTTTGGAAGAACAAACACTATTAGCAAAATCACAATGTACAAAGCGCATCAATTTACACTGGAATCAAATAGGCCAAATCAACGCGTCTTTAGGTGTTTATGGTGAGTTAGATACGGCGAATTGTTCAGCGTGGATTTCCTCTAATCGTACAGCGTTGATTGCACTATTAACGCGTGAAGACTTGCTAGAAATCGATGTAACTGACGACCAATATTGGCCAGTTTTTGAAGATTCAAGCGAATGATCATCCTCGTTCTTGGCGACACTCAAATAAACGGCTACGGGCATAAGGTGAACTGTAAGTTCAGTTTGCCGGAGTCTGATTTGTCCGGCAAAAGCTCGTCTACTGCAACAGCGGAAGAGGGCGAAAAAGCGTGTCGATTGCGCGTTACGCTAAATATTAAATACGAAGATCCTGATTTTCTAAAGATCATCAAGCGCCTAAGCACAGCAAAAGACGACAAAGGGAAAAGGGTTGTCTACAACATTAATAATCAAACCGCCAAAGCGTTTGGTGTTCGGCAAGTGCGTTTTACAGATGAAGTGAGCGCGCAAGAGTTGGACGACTCACAAGCATGGTCTGTGAGCTTTACGCTTATTGAACATCTTTCAATACCGGAAAAAATCGAAGAAAAGAAGATCAAGTCAGAAGAGCCCGCCGCCGCGCCAGCGGATGAAAAAGTAATATCCGAAGTATCGGTGGCGGAAAGTCTGCCGGCCGGATGGTTCGAAAAGGGTTTGGCGTATTTCGATAAAAAATTGGCAGCAGAAGAAGGTAAGGCGGATGAAGTATGACTACACGCTTAAAATTAATGGTGAACGGGTAGCGCTGGTTTCTCATGATGTGGCATTGAATACAGGGATGCCAGGTCGAGCGACCTTCTTAATAAAAAGCGCGGTTTCACTAAGTGGGACCGCGTTTTTTTCGTTCGGGGTTGATGGTGGGCAACAACAAGGCCATTTCTATGGATACGTCGAACGATCAACGACGGCAGGAAACGACGTACAAACCATCTTTTGTCGCGAGAAGTCGAACATGTTAGAAATGCCGGTGCCGTTGGCATTGCGTAACGTCACATTGAAAGACGTATTGACCGAAGTTAAGCGATTAACTGGATTAGGCTTTGCGCTGCCAGCGGCGGATTACGTCACCAAGAAAGTCCCTTATTTTATTAATACAGGTAATGGTTTTCATCTTATTAAGGCTTTGGCCGACGTGTTCGAAATCAGTGGCTATTTGTGGCAGCAACGCCGCGATGGATTAATTTATGTTGGATCGTGGAAAGACGGGCATTGGCCTGACACACCAATCAACATACCAGCGGCCGTGTTAGACAAACAGTTGGCCACGCAAAGTGCGGAAGTTATGGCCATACCAGGTCTACGCCCCAACTATCTATTAAACGACAACCGGCTGACAAGTGTTCGCATGATTGATTCAAAAATGGTGGTGTCATGGAAGCGATAATTGAACGCGTACTCATGCGAAAGTATCCAGAGTTAAAAAGTGGTTGGCACTTACCTATGTGGGCCAAAGTAACCGACATACTCACGCCATTGGCGGGCGAGGTGATCACGGAAGAAACGCCCGTGTATTCCGTGTCGGTTCAACTGCTAAAAGCTAACGGAGAAGAAGACAAAGATGTGCCAGTAATGGAGGATGTCTTATTGCCGGTTCCCGCTGGCGGCGAACAGCGTGGCTTTTGGTCAAAACCAAGCATTGGTACTATCGTTGAATTGGCATTCGCATACGGATCGCCAGCACATCCGTTTATTCGTTCCATACTGCCACACGGTTTGAAGCTGCCCAACATGGCAGAAACGTCACAACGTTGGCAGCAATCCGAGAAAGCCTACACGCAAGTAAACAAAGAGAATGAATGGGAAACCAAAGGCAAGAACAGCACAACAGAAATAGAAAAAGACTTACGCATCAAAGCGGGTGAGCTTAGCGAAATCATCGCAGCAAAGCACCACGTCGGTGACGACGCAACCAACATTTATAGTCTGCTTCATGACCTAATGAACACCGTTGCAGACCTCGCAAAAGTTGCAGGAACACACAACCACTCAATAACATGGAGAGATCCGGCGGGCGCGGGTACAACATCGCCGCCAATTCAGACGTCCAGCTACACACAAAAAGGCGCGGAAGCCACGGAACAAGCGGGTAAGCTGCAGCCGTTACTAAAATAAATAACACGCCAAACAACAACCAAAGGGCGCATAAAGCGCCCTTTTTCATGTCCACAGCCAGCCCGCGTACCGCTTCCACGACCCCCAAAAAGCACTCCTCCCCACGCCCGCGCGCTTTACGAGAAAATATCTCACCGCAACTTTAAAAGCGCAATAGTAACGCCCCACAGCCCGTGCGCGCTGTGTTTTGTAGAAATACAGTATTGCAGTGGGGTGTAATAAAGTGCAGTTCTAAAGCGCTTAAAATCGATACGAAAAAACGCTGTAAGCCATATAGATTCCGTGGTGCACTGTTTTTGCTATAAAAAATACTGCAGAAAAAAACAAGGCGAGAAAATAAACGGGTTTTGATAGAATCCATGCACCGTTTTTATTGTTATCTCTGTTGTTTTTCTCTATTGAATTTAAGTAAAGGGGTAATATCAGGGGTAATATGTAGTGGTTGCTTTAAATTTAACTAATAAAATCAAGGGCTTAGTTGCTTTATGCTGTTGATGATCGATAATTACGACTCTTTTACCTATAACCTTGTGCAGTATTTTCGTGAATTAGGCGCGGATGTGCGGGTCTTTCGTAACGATGAAATTAGTGTTGAAGATATTGGGCGTCTTGCGCCATCGCATTTGGTTATTTCACCAGGGCCATGTACACCGAATGAAGCGGGTGTTTCTATGGCGGCGATTGCCGCGTTTGCAGGGAAAATCCCTATACTCGGTATTTGCTTAGGCCATCAAAGTATTGGTCAAGTCTTTGGTGGCGAGGTGATTCGTGCTAAAAATGTCATGCATGGTAAAACTTCGCTGATTTATCACCAAAATACCTCGGTATTTTTAGGGTTGCCAAACCCGCAAACAGCGACTCGTTATCATTCTTTAGTGGTATCGGCGGACTCTTTGCCTGACTGCCTTGAAGTGACCGCGTGGAGTAAAAATTCAGTGGGTGAAAACGAGGAAATTATGGGAATTCGACATAAAACGCTTGCGGTTGAAGGGGTGCAGTTTCATCCTGAGTCGATTCTTACCGAGGAAGGTCATGCTTTATTGGCCAATTTCTTAACACGATAGTTTTAACACAATAGGAGAGGTTGGTGGATA
>Ga0163215_100730_pt1 | contig 39599 bp, 35 predicted proteins | sample SynspAceP_FD_185934 | JGI IMG/M metagenome (GOLD analysis project Ga0163215, IMG submission 185934) | Saline lake microbial communities from Ace Lake in Antarctica - Synechococcus sp. Ace-P (Hybrid Assembly) | ecosystem: Environmental > Aquatic > Non-marine Saline and Alkaline > Saline | place...
CACGTGGCCCGAAGCACCACCGCCTGACCCGTGGCTGAACCGCAAAATGCGCAACGACGCGGGGCTGTTGCTGCCCGAGCGGCGCGTGGGCCTTGCAGCACATGACTACCAGCAAGCCGTCTGCGCGCGCGAGGTCTGGATCACCCGCGCCATCCGCTCGGATGATGCGGAGACAGTTCCGTCGCGTTGGGTTAACCGACTAGGCAACCTGATGGGCGGTTTGCCAAAACAGGGCGGCGTTGCAGCATGGAACGCGATGATCGAACGCGGCAACTACTGGCTGGGACAGGCGCGCGCGCTGGAGGCCGTCGCGCGTGTGCCCTCCGCTCCGCGCCCCTCGCCGCGCCCGCCATTAGCCGCACGCCCGCGCAGCTTGTCCGTGACCGAGATCAAAACGCTGATCCGCGATCCCTACGCGATCTATGCGCGTCACAGCCTGCGCCTGCGCGCGCTCTATCCGCTGGTCCAGTCCCCTGATGCACCGTTGCGCGGCATCGTCGTGCATGCAGTGCTGGAGGATTTCGTGAAGTTGGTGCAGGCGGATGCAACGAAGCTCAACCGCGCTCATCTGCTGGCTATCGCCGAAGGTACTCTGGCCGAACTGGTCCCGTGGCCCGCCGCGCGCACCATCTGGCTGGCCCGTCTGGCGCGCATCGCCGACTGGTTCATCGAGACCGAGCACGCCCGCCTCGCCACCGCGACCCCTGTCGCGTTCGAGGATGACGCCCGCGGCGTGCTGGAGTTGCCCGAGCTGGGCTTTACCATCCGCGGCATCGCTGACCGGATTGACAGGAATGCCGCAGGCGAGGTGCAGATTTACGACTATAAAACCGGCAATCCGCCAACCGATAAACAGCAAAAGCATTTCGACAAACAGTTGCTGATCGAGGCGGCGATGGTGGAAGAAGGCGCGTTTAAAAAGATCGGAGCGGCGCCTGTCTCTCGCGCCACATTTATCGGTCTGGGCAATCCGCCAGTGGAGCGGAACGCGCCGCTTGAGGAAGAGCCGCCCGCCGTGGTCATCGAAAACCTGCGCAAGCTGCTCGCCGCATATCTGGACCCCACCCAAGGCTTCACCGCGCGGCGGATGATGGAAAAAGTGATGTTCACCGGAGAATTCGACCATCTGGCGCGCTATGGCGAGTGGGACGCGTCGGACCCCGCACAGCCGGAGGACCTGATATGACCAGCCTGCCCGACTGGGACGATGCAACCCGCGCGCAGATCACTGCCGCGCGGCCCGACACCTCGACCTGGCTGAGCGCAAATGCAGGATCCGGCAAGACTCGCGTGCTGACCGACCGCGTGGCGCGTCTGCTGCTGGAGGGGGTCACGCCGCAGCACATCCTCTGCCTGACCTACACCAAAGCCGCCGCGTCAGAGATGCAAAACCGCCTGTTCAAACGCCTTGGCGAATGGGCGATGATGGAGGACACAACCCTGCGCAGCGGCCTGCGCGATCTGGGTGTGCTGAAAGACATCACCCCTGCGGAACTCAATAACGCGCGCACCCTTTTCGCCCAAGCGATCGAGACGCCCGGTGGCCTGAAAATACAGACCATCCATTCGTTCTGCGCATCCCTGCTGCGCCGGTTCCCGTTGGAGGCAGGCGTCAGTCCGCAGTTTAAGGAAATCGAGGACCGCGCGGCAGAGTTGCTCCGCGCTGATATTCTGGACTCAATGGCGGAGGGGCCGGAGGCTTATCTGGTTACCGATCTGGCAGCGCATTACACGGGAGAGAGCTTTGCGTCATTGACCCAGGCGATCACGGGCAAGCGCGAGATGTTCACCGACCTGCCGGATGATCTGAACGCGCTGTTTGATCTGCCAGTGGGGTTTGATGTCACCACCCTGCCCCGCGACGTGATGGATGAGGCAGTGGCGCGCTGGATGCCAGACCTTATCGGCGTGATTGCCCCTATGCCAAAAACGATGGGCGAGGCAGGCGAACGCCTCAAAACAATCAACTTCAGCACCCCTGGCTTTGCCGACCTTGAAAAGCTCAAAGGCGTTCTCTTGACTGGTGATTATACAGTCCGCAAATCGCTTCTAACCAAAGATGCGCAGAAAAAGGGGGCCGCCGCCTATCTGTCAGTCTACGAAGACCTCGCGCAGCGCACGCTAGAGGCGCATGAGCTGCAAATGTGCGCGCGCAACGTCTCGCGTACCCGCTCGCTGCACCGCTTTGCCACAGCGTTCGTCACCCGCTATGAAGCGGAGAAGCAAAAACGCGGCTGGCTGGATTTTGACGATCTGATCCTGCGCGCACGGGCGCTCCTGAACGATCCAAAAGTGGCGGCTTGGGTGCTCTACCGGATCGACGGTGGCATTGACCATATTCTGGTGGACGAGGCGCAGGACACCTCGCCGCGCCAATGGGATGTGATCGAGAAACTGGCGGGCGAGTTTGCCTCGGGTGCGGGCGCGCGTGACGAAGAAATTGCGCGCACCTTGTTTGTCGTGGGCGACAAGAAGCAGTCGATCTATTCATTTCAGGGGGCAGATCCGCGTGAATTCGACCTCAAGCGCGAGTCGTTCAAGGAGAGCCTGACAGCCGCGCAATTGGCCTTCCAGAACCAGAGCCTTGATTACTCGTTCCGCTCGTCCCCCGCGATTTTGCGCACGGTGGACCAGACGTTCAATACCCTGCCGGAACCGCGCATGGGCGAGCAGATGATCCATCTGGCGTTCAAAGACGCCCTGCCCGGCCGCGTTGATCTCTGGCCCGTTGTCGAAAAAACTAAGGACGATGAGGAGGAAGCCGACTGGACCGATCCCGTCGACCGCAAGAGCGACCAGCATCATACCGTAATTCTGGCCGAACAAATCGCGGCACAGATCAAGAATCTGGTGAACGGGGAGCATTACATCCCTGACGAGGATAAGGATCGCAAGTTGATCCGCCGCCGGATCACGGCGGGGGATTTTCTGGTGCTGGTGCGGGGGCGCAAGACCGGTCTGTTCTCCGAGATCATCCGCGCCTGCAAAGCCGAAGGACTGCCGATCGCGGGGGCAGACCGGTTGAAGGTGGGCGCCGAGTTGGCCGTACGGGACATCGGCGCGCTGCTGTCATTTCTGGCAACCCCTGATGATGCGCTGTCGCTGGCGACCGCGCTCCGTTCACCGCTGTTTGGCTGGGATGAGCAAGCGCTGTTCACGCTGGCGCATTACCGCGAAACAGGTCAGGGCCTTTGGGAAAGCTTCCGCAAGCAGATGGATAGATATCCCGAAACGCTGGCCGTGTTGCAAGACCTGCGCGGTCAGGTGGATTTCCTACGGCCTTATGATCTGATTGAACGCATCCTGACCAAGCATGACGGGAGGCGTAAGCTTTTGGCGCGCATGGGAACCGAGGCAGAGGATGGCATTGACGCGCTGCTGGGTCAGGCGCTGGCCTATGAGCGGACCGAAGTCCCCAGTCTGACCGGATTTCTGGAATGGATGCAGGCCGATGATCTGGAGATCAAGCGCCAGATAGACAGCGCGTCGGACCAGATCCGTGTGATGACGGTGCATGGCGCAAAGGGGCTGGAAGCGCCCATTGTGATCCTGCCCGATACTGGCACAAAAAATAACGACATCCGGGACGAGATCATCACGCTGGACGGTGTGCCGATCTGGAAACCGAACGCGGCCGAGATGACACCCGGCATCACCGCGCAGATTGATACGCTAAAGCAGGCCCAGACCGAGGAAGGCTTGCGCCTGCTGTACGTTGCGATGACGCGGGCGGAGAAATGGCTGATCGTCGCGGCTGCTGGGGATCTGCCGAAGGACGGCGGCAGCTGGTACCAGATGGTGGAGGGCGCGCTGGGCCATCTCAATGCCGTGCCGTTCAACGATGGCTCGGCCCATGGCCTACGGCACGAGGAGGCAGGCTGGAATGATCTGCCGGTGGTAGACGTGTTGCCAAAAGAGATAAATTTTCCCTGTTTAGAGCCTGTTTTCCTCAGCAATCCGGCGCCATTGCCCGAGCGCGCCAAGGTGCTATCGCCGTCGGATCTGGGCGGCCCCAAAGCCTTGCCAGGTGAAGATGGTATGGATGAGGAAGAGGCAAAGTCCTACGGCTCGCTGGTCCATATGCTGCTGGAACATCTTGCGCCGCTTACAGCAGAACAGCGCAGCGATGCTGCCATGCAGTTGCTGCGCATGACCGATCCGGAGTCCGCCGCCGCTGCATTGAACGAAGCGCTCGGCGTGTTGGCCAATCCTGCGCTGGCGCATCTCTTCGCCCTCACAACCATTGCCGAAGTGCCCGTTACGTCCCAAATGGGGTCCGAACGGATGTATGGTGTCATTGACCGCTTGATCGTCGAGCCGGACCGCATCGTTGCCGTGGATTTCAAATCCAACCGCACTGTGCCGGATACTGCGACCGCCTGTCCAGAAGGTTTATTGCGCCAGATGGGCGCCTATGCCCATGCCCTGCATGCGATTTATCCCGACCGCGTGATTGATACCGCGGTCCTGTGGACGCGCACCGGTACGCTGATGCCGCTGCCGTCGGACTTGATCACCGCAGCGTTACAGCGCACGGGTTACCTTGACGCAGGCACCGCGCCTTCTTAGGTATCTATCAAACCCGAACCCATGGAGAGCTTTATGGCCACTGTTTCTGTTACCGATGCGACCTTCGACGCCGAAGTCAAAAATTCCGACATCCCTGTTGTTGTGGATTTCTGGGCGGAATGGTGCGGCCCCTGCAAGCAGATCGGCCCCGCGCTGGAGGAACTGTCTGCCGAGATGGAAGGCAAAGTGAAAATCGTCAAAGTTAACGTTGACGATAACCCTAATTCCCCGGCCCAGATGGGTGTACGCGGCATTCCGGCATTGTTCATCTTCAAGAATGGCGAAGTTGTTTCCAACATGGCCGGCGCACGTCCAAAAGCAGCCCTGCAAAGCTGGATCGAAGAGTCGATCTAAGCAATCACTGATAATTTGAAAAAGGCGTCCTTTTTAAGGGCGCCTTTTTTGTTGGCTAAACTGGCCAGCCGAACCGTCTGAGTCGTGCGGCGATCATGTCTTCTGCCTCGGGTCTGCCAGCGTTAATACTGTTTTTCTGCCAGAACCAATGCACATAGGCGGCGTAATCCGGCGCGGCCTGACAAACAGCGTCAAATCCGGCCGCCAGATCCTCTGCCACGGCCTGCACCGCGATGTGATGAAAATCTGCCTTGCGGAACAGCAGCGACGGCTTGCCAAAGAAGTACCCGTTGAACGCGACACTCGAATTCTGGGTCACAATATGGTCGCAAGCCGCAAGTAACTCAGCCATCCCACCGGTCTGTACAGTCAGACGGTCATGCGTCTTTTCCAGCTTCATCAGTGCGGCAATCTCGGCGCGTTCGTAGTGTTCGTTCGGGTGCAGCGTGGTGATGACGGGCAGGCGGGTCTGCGCCAGACAGTGTTCCAACATCTCCAGCGGGCTACACAGCTGGAACGGGCGATGGTCCAGCAGCTTGCCTTGCAACGGAACATAGACAAAGCCGCTGCGGCTGGTGTTTTGTGGCGCATCCCCGAACAGGCGGTTTTGCCAAAAGCCATAAAATCTCGCAGCTTCCTTCGCCTCTGCGGGATCGGGCTCAAACGCCGCTTGTGCCACGTCCCACGCCCAGCGCTCAGCCGAATTTTCGATCTGCCAGAACGGGTAGTGATAGACACGACGAAAGCACAGGCCTTTGGCGTCCGGTGGAGATTTGATGTGGCTCATCGTCCATCCTTTGCCCGCAGGAACCGTTCTGCCAAGGGGGACATACTGAACGTCCAGACCTGCGCGCGTCATCACAGCATCGATCTTGCCAATAAAGTTGTGCTTGCCCGCCTGCGCTGACTGGCACAACTCCGGCTCCATATAAAACGTGACGGTTTGATCTGTTTTCATGCGGCCACGCTATGCTGACGCACGGTCCACAACAAGGCCCGCCCTTGTCCCGTGGCGGGCAAGCCGCCATATAGAAAATCAACAAACGGAGGCACCATGACACAGAGCGATTTTCCTGGCTGGCACGGAACAACCAACAGTGGCGTAAAAAAGGACGGCGAGGTGGTGATTGCGGGGGACGGACAGGTCAGCCTTGGCCAGACCGTGATCAAAGGCACTGCACGCAAAGTACGCAGGCTGTCACCGGGCGGATACGATGTGGTGGTGGGCTTTGCAGGCTCCACCGCAGATGCATTTACCCTGCTGGAGCGGCTAGAGGCGAAGCTGGAAGCGACGCCGGGCCAGTTACAGCGTGCGAGTGTCGAGCTGGCCAAGGACTGGCGCACCGACAAATACCTGCAAAAGCTTGAGGCGATGCTGATTGTGACCGACGGTAGCGAATTGTTGATCATCACCGGCGCAGGCGACGTTCTGGAACCCGAGCATAACATCGCCGCCATCGGTTCCGGAGGAAACTTTGCGCTAGCCGCCGCGCGCGGGCTGTATGACAGCGACCGCGACGCGGAAGCCATCGCGCGCGATGCCATGAAAATAGCGTCCGACATCTGCGTTTACACCAACGGCAACCTGACCGTGGAGAAAATCAAATCATGACTGATCTTACCCCCCGAGAAATCGTATCCGAGCTGGACCGTTTTATCATCGGCCAGAATGACGCCAAACGCGCCGTGGCCGTTGCCCTGCGTAACCGCTGGCGGCGTAAGCAGCTGGCAGATGATCTGCGCGACGAGGTGTATCCCAAAAACATCCTGATGATCGGACCCACCGGCGTGGGTAAAACCGAGATTTCCCGCCGTCTGGCCAAACTGGCCCGCGCGCCGTTCCTCAAGGTGGAAGCGACAAAGTTCACCGAAGTCGGCTATGTCGGGCGTGATGTGGAACAGATCATCCGCGACTTGCTGGACGCCGCCATCGCCATGACGCGTGAGCACATGCGCGAGGACGTCAAGGCAAATGCTCAGGCCGCCGCCGAAGAGCGGGTGATTGACGCCATCGCAGGCCCCGATGCCCGAAGCGGCACGCGCGACATGTTCCGCAAAAAGCTGCAAGACGGGCAGCTGGACGATACTATGATCGAGCTGGAAGTCGCCGATACCTCCAACCCGTTTTCTGCCATGGAAATCCCCGGCCAGCAGGGCGGCATGGGCATGATGAACATTGGCGATCTTTTCGGCAAAGCCATGGGCGGGCGTACCACGAAAAAGCGCCTGACCGTCGCCGAAAGCTATGATGTGCTGATCAGCGAAGAAGCTGACAAACTGCTGGATGACGAGACAGTGACCCGCGCCGCGATCGAAGCGGTGGAGCAGAACGGGATCGTGTTTCTGGACGAGATCGACAAGGTCTGTACCCGCGCCGACGCGCGCGGCGGTGATGTGTCCCGTGAAGGCGTGCAGCGCGATTTGTTACCACTGATCGAGGGCACTACTGTCAGCACCAAACATGGGCCGGTGAAAACCGACCATGTGTTGTTTATCGCCAGCGGTGCGTTCCACATCGCCAAACCGTCGGACCTGCTGCCCGAACTCCAAGGCCGCCTGCCGATCCGGGTCGAGCTGCGCGCGCTGACCGAAGGCGATTTTGTCCGCATCCTTACCGAGACCGACAACGCCCTAACGCTGCAATATACCGCGCTGATGGGGACCGAGCAGGTCGAGGTGAGCTTTACCGAAGAAGGCATCGCAGCGCTGGCCAAGATCGCGGCGGATGTGAACCAGTCGATCGAAAACATCGGTGCGCGCCGGCTCTATACGGTGATGGAGCGGGTGTTCGAGGAGCTGAGCTTTACCGCGCCGGATCGCGGCGGCGAGAAGATCATCGTCGATGCCGCCTTTGTGGATAAGAATTTGGGCGAGCTGGTAAAATCGACAGATCTGAGCCGCTACGTTCTTTAACCTCTTTTCATTTCCCCATGCGTCGGCAATCACTGGCGCATGGTCTATCTCCGTTTCCTCATCGACAACCGGCTGTTCCTGCTTGCGGGATTTCTGCTGACGTTTACATCATCCTTCGGGCAGACGTATTTCATTTCGCTGTTTGCAGGTGAGATAAAGGGCACCTTTGGCCTGAGCGATGGTGGCTGGGGCGGGATTTATACCATCGGCACCACGCTATCGGCGGTCACGATGATCTGGGCTGGCGCGTTGACTGACCGGTTTCGTGTGCGGCATCTTTCATTCTGGGTGATGGCGATGCTTGCGCTGGCCTGTGTGGCGATGGCGCTGGTCCCGAACGGATTTCTACTGGTCTTTGTGATCTACGCATTACGGTTGATGGGACAGGGGATGCTGTCGCAGCTGGGCGCAGTGGCGATGTCGCGCTGGTTTATCGCCACACGGGGACGCGCGCTGTCGCTGTCGTCGATGGGGTTTGCGGTGGGGCAGGCCCTGTTACCTGTGGTGTTTGTGGGGCTTCTGCTGACAACCGACTGGCGCAATCTGTGGCTGCTTGCGGCCGTTTGTGTGGGGGTGATGATCCCTGTGATGCAGGTGCTCTTGCGGCAGGAGCGCACGCCTCAGTCCATGGCGGGCGATACTCAAAGCCTTGGCATGGGCGGGCAGCACTGGACGCGCGCGCAAATGCTGCGTCATCCGTTGTTCTATATTCTCATCCCGCTGGTGCTGGGGCCCTCCACATGGGGCACAGCACTGTTCTTCCAGCAGGTTCATCTGACCGAGGTGAAGGGGTGGAGCCTTGTTTCCTATGTTGCGCTAATGCCCGCATTCACCCTTTCCAGCATTGCGTTTACCTTCATCACTGGCTGGGCAATTGACCGTTTCGGGGTGAAGTGGGTCGTGCCGTTCCAGATGGTGCCCTTTGGCATATCTTTTCTGGTGCTGGCCTATGCGGATACGATATTCATGGCCGGTGTTGGCCTGCTGATCTTTGGTGTCGGGCAGGGGATGCAAGGCACGGCAACATCCGCGCTTTGGGCGGTGTTCTACGGCACGCGCAATCTCGGCGCGATCAAGGCGGCGGCTGCGGCGCTGATGGTGTTCGGCTCGGCTATCGGACCGGGGGTCACGGGCGCGCTCATCGACTACGGAGTGGATTTCCCAGACCAGATGATTCCGATTGCGTTCTTTTACTTCGGCGGCGCACTGATGGCGGGCCTTGGCATCCTACGCTATCAGCGAGATCTACCGATTACGGCGTAGATAGACGTAGTAAGCACCACCGCCGCCATGGCTGATATGTGCCTGCGCGATTTGCAGCACGACTGACTTCATCGGCTGCATTGCCAACCACTGCGGCACCTGATGGCGCAAGACACCATGCCGCACCGGAATCGGGCCGCCTTCGTCACGCTGTTTACCCTTGCCCGTCACCACGAGGACTAACCGCTTGCCCTGCTCGTGGGCGTTCATCACAAAGCCCGTCAGCACCGGATGCGCACGGTCCAGCGTCATGCCGTGCAGGTCGATCTTGCCTTCAGGGCGCAGCTTGCCGCGCTTTAGCTTGCCAAAAGACTTCTGGTCCATCTGCACCGGGGCCTGGCGGATGTGGTCGTGAATCGCAGGGGCCAGATTGTGCACGGGACCGCGCGAAGGCCCGACGGGCTTGCCTAAAATAACTGATTTTGATTTGCGCAAAGCGCGTGGCGAAGGGGCCGCAGGGAGGCTGGCATCGGCTTCAAAGCGTTTCACCTCCAGATTGCTTCGCTGCATCGGTTCGGTGTTTGCGCGGACGCGGTCCCACAACTCCTGATCTTCGGCACTCAGGCGGCGGCGTTTCATATCGCACTTTCGGGTAGCAGGGCATAGGCGCGCTGGATCGGCATCAACACCATCAAGCGGCCTGGATCACGCAGCGTTCCCGCCTCGCGTCCCGCGCTATCGCCGGTTCCGAAAAACACGTCGGCCCGTTGTGCGCCTTTGATTGCAGATCCAGTATCTTGCGCGACCATCAAGCGGTGCAGAGGCGCCTGACCTGCCTTTTCGATCCAGACGGGCGCCCCCAGCGGGATAAATGCGGGGTCCACAGCGACGGTACGCAAGGTAGTAATCGAGCGGTTCATCGCACCCAGTGGCCCTTTGTCGGCGGGCACGCGGCTGACTTCGCGGAAAAACACATAAGACGGATTGTGATACAGCAGTTCCTGCCCCTCAAACGGATTGCGGCGGACCCAGTTTTTGATCACTTCGGCGCTGACCTGATATGGCTCATATACGCCGCGCCGGACCAGTTCCTGCCCGATAGAGCGGTAATCATGTCCGTTCGAGCCGCGATAGCCGACGCGGATTGCGCGGCCTTCGGGCAGACGGATGCGACCGGAGCCCTGAATTTGCAGAAAGAACAGTTCAACAGGATCATCGACGTAGGCTATCACCAGACCGCGTCCGTCCATCACGCCGGTTTCCAGGATCTCGCGGCGGGTCAGCCATGGGCGTGTTTGCCGCGCCTCGGGCGGCATTTTGTAGACGGGATAGCGGAAACGATCATCCGGCGTCAGGGATCCATCCAGTTCAGGCTCGAAATAACCGGTGAAAAGCGCCTCTTGTCCGTCGTCGATCAGGACCGGCCTGAACAGCAACTCAAAAAACTCGCGCGGCTCGGGACCAGATTGGGCGTAAGCGCAAATAGACCGCCAATCTGGGTCCTTCATGTCCTTGCAGGTGTTCAAAAATGTTTGGAAAGCTGCCGCATGGTCGTCCTCCGCCCACCCGTCCAACTGGTCGAACGACAGAATGTCGTATTTTACCTCAGACGCCACAGGCCCCGCCAGAAGCGAGGCCAAGGTAATGGCACTGATGCGAATTGCGCATTTTACCCGTCTGTAGAAACCAACAACCAATTTGGATCATCCGCGCCCATGATGCGGGCAAAAACCCATGTATCTTTCTGCTTTTTAGCATCAGTCACACTGCCCTCCACAATCTCGCCCTCGGCATTGCGCACAGCCTGTGTCAACTCTGCCACAAAACGCAGGGTCATTTCTGCCTCTTTGGTGTCAGGATCAAGCGTCACATTATCCAGCGCCATTTCGCGCACACCGATAAAACTCGACTCAATTGTAAGCCCCTGATCTTCGCGTGCGGCGACACCATCGACAAAGCTCTCGTAGATATCTTCCGAAATGAACGGCTTGATTGTGTCCAACTCGCCCCGCTCGTAGCCCATCACGATCATCTCGTACGCGCCGCGGGCACCGGCAAGAAATTCGGTAACGTTAAAGGAAGGTTCAAGCCGTTTCATCTCGGCCAACGCCACAGCCTGCGAAGTACCTTCGTTGAAATGATCGGTGATATCCAGATCGGGACCACCCTCGATTACTTCGAATGCGGGGCCTTTGCGGGGAAGCGGCGGTGCGGCGGCCGGAGGCTTTTCAAACCCTTCCCGTGTGCCCAGCACATTTTTCAGCCTCAGGATCAAAAAAACCGCAATTGCGGCAAGAACCAAAAGCTGGATAAGCGGTGAATTCATGTGAACCTCTTGGGGACTAGGCGTGGAAACAAACGTCTGAGCACCTTATGTAGGTGCCAAGGGTGCCCAAGTCCACTGTGGCCCCCATGAAAGGAAGCAAATACATGTGGCTTTTAATCGCTTTTATCGCCGTTCCGGTGATTGAAATCGCTCTGTTCATCCAAGTGGGCGGTTTTATCGGTATGTGGCCAACGCTGCTGATCGTCATTTTGACGGCGTTGGCGGGCACTTATCTGGTCCGCAGTCAGGGGCGGTTGGCGCTGGGGCAGTTGCAGCAGTCCTTTAACGAGTTGCGCGATCCGACCGGCCCGCTGGTCCATGGAGCGATGATCCTGTTTTCTGGCGCTCTGCTACTGACGCCAGGTTTCTTTACCGATGCGGTCGGTTTTGCCTTGCTGATCCCTGCCGTTCGGGAAGCCGCGTTCAAGGCGATCCGCGCGCGGATAAAGGTGCAGGGCTTCACCGCACACACCACGCAACGTCAGTCGGGGCATCCGGCGGATGCTGGAAAGGATGTGATCGACGGGGAGTTCATCGAATTACCCGACGATGACACGCCTAAAGGCCAGTCTGGCTGGACGCGCCACTAAGACGTTGAGGGGTCCGACCCGACCTGCTAAGCCTGCGCCATTAAATTCCAACCTCCAAAGAGGAGAGCCAGTCATGGCCGAAGCCGAAGCACAACAACCCAAGTCGCCACAGATGCGCGTTCTGGGGCAATTCATCCGCGATATGTCGTTTGAAAACATCATGGCACAAAAGGGCGCGCCCAGCGATGTGCAGCCCGATGTACAGGTTCAGGTGAACCTTGATGCAAAGAAACGCTCGACCGAGAACCAGTATGAATCCTCGATCAAGCTGAACGTTACCTCGAAAGCCAAAGGCGCGGACACAACACTGTTCATGCTGGAAATCGACTATGTCGGGATCTTCGATATTCAGGATGTGCCAGAAGAGCAACTGCATCCCTTTCTGCTGATCGAATGCCCGCGTATGATTTTCCCGTTTCTACGCCGCATCGTGAGCGACGTGACCCGCGACGGTGGCTTCCCGCCGCTTAATCTTGAAAACATTGATTTTGTAGCACTTTACCGCAACGAGATCGCCCGCCGTCAGGCCGAAGCAGCACCTAAAGCTGACGCCTGAGCGTCAGGCCTTTAGCCAGACCGCATCGCCGCCCAATTTGCTGATGAACTCAGCATGGGCGGCGTTTTCTTTTTCAGACAGGCGTGAGGGCAGGGGATTGGGCCGCGGGCGCGGGGTCCATTGAGTGTTGGTGTCGCCCTCAGCAGGTTCCACGCGGGTGGACAGCCCGAAGTCCGGCTGCTTGCCACCAATAAGCTCCAGATAGACCTCGGCCAGAATTTCACTGTCCAGCAAAGCGCCATGCAGGGTACGTGACGAGTTGTCGATCCCAAAGCGACGACAAAGCGCATCCAATGACGATGGCGAACCGGGAAATTTTTTGCGTGCGATGGCGAGCGTATCAATCGCCTGCTCCCACGGAAGTTGCCGCAGGCCCATCTTTCCCAGCTCGAAGTTCAGAAACTTCATGTCAAAGGCAGCGTTGTGGATGATCATCTTGCTGTCGCCGACAAAGTCCAGAAAAGCCTGACCCACGGCGGCGAATTTGGGCTTATCGCGCAGGAAATCGTCGCCCAACCCGTGAACCTGAAACGCCTCTTCTGGCATGGCACGTTCTGGGTTAATGTATTCGTGAAACGTATTGCCCGTCGCCACATGACGCATAAGCTCGACCGCGCCGATTTCGACGATCCGGTCACCGGTGTGCGGGTCAAATCCGGTGGTTTCGGTGTCGAGGACGATCTCACGCATGCAGGTTGCTCCGGATGGTTGAAACGATGTTCTGCACTGCTGCCGCCGCTTCTTCAAGCGTATCGGTCGGAATTACATAAGTCGCGCGGGCGCATTTTTCAGCGGCGGGCATTTGTTTTGCCTTGATCGACAGGAACTGCTCCCGCGTCATTGTGCCGCGCTCCATGACACGGGCCTCTTGGGTAGCGTCGTCTGTGATGACACATGCGGTTGCATCCACACGGGCGTCACCACCTGTTTCAAAAAGCAGCGGAATATCCAGCACCACAATATCTGCTGTGGCCTGCGCAAGGAAATTTGCGCGGTCCAGACCCACAAGCGGATGCACGATGGATTCAATCTGTTTCAGCGCCGAGGGATTGTGCGCAATAATGTCTTTGAGCGCAGTGCGCGACACGGCACCATCAATCACCGACTCAGGAAAGGCCGCCGCGAAAGGCTCCACAGCTGCCCCCCCCGGCGCATAGAGGCGATGAACAGCCGCATCCGCGTCCCAAAGGGCACATCCTTGATCGACAAACATCTGCGCTGTTGTTGATTTTCCCATACCGATAGAGCCGGTCAGCCCAAGCAGAAACATCAGCGCAACGCCGCAGCGCGGGTTGCGCTGTCCACCTCAGGGCGGCGGCCGAACCATCGCTCGAACGCAGGTACTGCCTGATGCAGCAGCATACCAAGGCCATCAACCGTGACGCAGCCGTATTCCTCAGCGGTGGCAAGCATCTTTGTTTTCAAGGGCGCATAGACCAAATCAGTCACGACGGTGTGCGACCGCAGTCCGTCCAACGGAACGCGCAATTCGCCTTTGCCGATCATCCCCAGCGATGTGGTGTTCACCAGTAGTGACACGTCATCAATCATGTTTCCCGCTTGCAACCAGTCATAAACCTGCACGCGGTTGCCAAAATCCTTTTGCAACTTGTCCGCCCGCACGCGGGTGCGGTTGGACAGCAGAATTTCTGGCACACCTGCATCCAGCAGCGAGGCGATAACGGCGCGCGCCGCACCGCCCGCACCAAGGATGGCTGCCGGACCAGAGCGGGGGTTCCATTGTGGTGCGCCTGTTTTCAGGTTTTCAAGAAATCCGTAACCATCTGTGTTATCTGCATGAATTTTACCATCCTTACGGAATATCAGGGTATTTGCCGCCCCGATCAGCGTCGCGCGATCCGTAATCAGATCCGCAATCTCCATCACCTTTTCCTTATGTGGCAGGGTCAGGTTGACCCCGACAAACCCCATCTTGGGCAAGGTTTTTAACACCTGTTCAAGGTCCTCCACCGCGACATCCATCGGGATATAGTGCCCCTGAATGCCATAGGTTTTCAGCCAGTGCCGGTGCAACTGGGGCGACTTGGAATGGGCAATGGGCGATCCAATCACACCAGCCAGAGGGATACGGGGCAACTCGGTCATTGGGTAATGTCTCCACGCAGGGTCAGATAATTGAGTATTTCCAGCAACGGCATGCCCAGGACATTAAAGTAATCACCCTCGATACGCGAGAAGAGGCGCACGCCTTCTTCCTCCAGTTTGTAAGCGCCGACGGCATGGCGGATACTATCCCAGTTTCGCGCCACATAGTCCTTTAAGTAGATATCGCTGGCGTCGCGCATCCTCAGACGGACCTGACCGATATGCCTCCAGAGTGGCTTGCCGTTTTCATAGATCACGGCAGCGGAGAGAAGCGTATGGCGGTCCCCCCGCATGGCCGTCAGTTGGGCAAGCGCGTCCTCGCGGCTTTGCGGTTTGTGCAGCAGGCGTCCGCCGTGATCCAAGACTTGATCACAACCAATCACCAACGCACCCGGGTTCTTGTCACTTATCTTTGAGGCTTTCATCTCGGCCAGTGCATCGGCGATATCCCGGGGCGTCGCACCTTCGGCCAACAAAGACGCTGTGATTGTCTCTTCATCGATGCGGGCAATCTGGACGCTGTGCTCCACCGCCGCCTGACGCAACATCTGGCTGCGAATGGTGGAACCTGAGGCTAGGATGATCGGGACAGTCATGGGGATAACTCTTGCATAAACGCTGGAGGACGGTGGTTATAACTTGTCCGCAATTAACAGTTCAGGTTCAAGAGGAGGATAAGACCTCTCTTCCGCGCGGTTACGCCGCAGTTTGCCCACAGTGGAGAAGAACAAATTCATCCTTTGGTAACTTAGGTTAACGCAAACTACTACACAGCTTTATCCACATGCGATACTGGTGAATATTTTTAATTAAGTCATTGTTTTTTATCGGTAACATTGTAAAAAATATTTTTACCAACAAGAAGGAAATTGAACGCATGCACCCAGTGTTGGCACGGGGATAACTATTTGATCCACAGGATCCTTGCTCCCTACTAAAAACAACAATCTTTCTTTATATATTATTATAAAGAAGACCCGAAAAACGGAGAAAACATGATTGGCGATATCCTGAGCGCGGCCTACACTTGGATTAAAGGGTTTCATATCATTTCGGTGATCTCCTGGATGGCAGCGTTGTTCTATCTTCCCAGGCTGATGGTCCATCACACGGAGCAAGTCGGACTGACTGGGGATACCCATAAAATCTTTGCAATGATGGAATACAAGCTTGCGAAAGTGATCATGAGTCCTGCGATGATGTCGACGTGGCTATTTGGCCTTCTGCTGGTTGCGACGCCTGGGATCGTTTACTGGGGAGACGTCTGGCCTTGGCTGAAAGGGGCAGGGGTAATCTCAATGACGGTGTTTCACGTCTGGCTCATGCGGCGCATGAAAGGCTTCCAGCGCGGTGAGAACACCGTGACCGGAAAACAGTACCGGATGATGAACGAGGTCCCCACATTGCTGATGATTCTCATCGTATTCTCGGTGACGGTGAAGTTCTGATCGCCGTGTGAATTGACAGACACACCGGCGCCGCGTAAAGGACATACAGCACCCCGTTCGGGGATCGCATAACCCGTTTTTCTATGAACAAGACCGGCCAACTGGCGCGATTGCGCGGGGCCCAGGATATTTGCATGACACTTGAAACACTGAACCTTGCCGACCTGAAGGCGAAATCTCCCAAAAGCCTGATCGATATGGCTGAAGAACTGGAGATCGAAAACGCTTCCACGATGCGCAAGGGCGAGATGATGTTCCAGATCCTGCGTGAACGCGCAGACGAAGGCTGGGAAATCTCTGGTGATGGTGTTCTGGAAGTCATGCAGGACGGTTTCGGTTTCCTGCGCTCGCCCGAGGCAAACTATCTGGCGGGGCCGGATGATATTTACGTATCGCCGGATATGATCCGCCAGCACTCGTTGCGCACTGGCGATACCATTGAGGGGCTGATCAAGGCACCTGATGATGCGGAGCGGTATTTTGCTCTGACCGAGGTTACACAGATCAACTTCGAAGACCCCGAGAAGGCGCGTCACAAGGTTGCGTTCGAAAACCTTACGCCGCTCTATCCAGACTCGCGGTTGAAAATGGAAATTGATGATCCCACTGTCAAGGACCGCTCGGCCCGGATCATCGACCTGGTGTCGCCGATTGGCAAAGGCCAGCGCTGTCTTATCGTCGCGCCGCCGCGTACTGGTAAAACAGTACTGCTACAAAACATCGCCAATTCGATCGAACAGAACCACCCTGAATGTTATTTGATTGTTCTGCTGATTGATGAACGTCCTGAAGAAGTCACAGACATGCAGCGCTCCGTTAAGGGTGAGGTTGTGTCTTCGACCTTTGATGAGCCTGCAACGCGTCACGTAGCGGTGTCAGAGATGGTCATTGAAAAGGCGAAACGTCTGGTCGAGCACAAGCGAGATGTTGTGATCCTGCTGGACTCTGTAACCCGTCTGGGCCGCGCCTTTAACACAGTTGTGCCGTCGTCGGGCAAGGTTCTCACAGGTGGTGTGGACGCCAACGCGCTACAACGTCCCAAGCGTTTCTTTGGTGCAGCGCGTAACATTGAAGAGGGCGGCTCGCTCACTATCATCGCGACAGCGCTGATCGACACAGGTAGCCGGATGGACGAGGTTATTTTTGAAGAATTCAAAGGTACCGGTAACTCCGAAATCGTGCTGGATCGCAAGATTGCGGACAAGCGCGTGTTCCCGGCTATCGACATCCTTAAATCAGGTACCCGGAAAGAAGAGCTGCTGGTGGACAAAGTTGATCTGCAAAAAACCTTTGTTCTACGTCGCATCCTCAACCCGATGGGCACCACGGACGCAATTGAATTCCTGATTTCGAAACTGAAGCAGACCAAGACAAACTCTGACTTCTTTGACTCGATGAATACCTAAAACGTCACATAAATTCAAAGGCTTAGGTCTATGGATACTATATTTGCCCAAGCCTCTGCACTGGGTCGTGCAGGGGTGTCCGTTGTGCGGATTTCCGGTCCACTGGCGCACGATGTAGCAACAAGGATGGCAGGAGCTTTGCCTGTGCACCGCGCATCTGCGTTGCGAATGGTCAAAGACCGCGACGGCGGCTTTATTGATCAAGCTTTAGTGCTGCGCTTTGATGGACCAAGTAGTTTCACTGGCGAAGATGTGGTTGAATTGCACTTGCATGGTAGCATCGCGATCATGCGGCGGGTGCTGGCAGAACTGGGCGATTTCGACGGCTGCCGGTTGGCGGAACCCGGTGAATTTACTCGACGCGCGCTGGAAAACGGGCGCTTGGATTTGGTGCAGGTCGAAGGTCTTGCCGACTTGATCGAAGCCGAAACTGAGGCACAGCGCAAACAGGCATTGCGGGTGCTGTCGGGGGCCTTGGGTTCAAAGATCGAGGGCTGGCGGAGCGGATTGATCCGCGCAGCGGCACTGCTGGAAGCGACGATCGATTTCGCAGATGAAGATGTGCCTGTCGATGTCAGCGAAGAAGTTCGCGATCTGCTGAGTGAAATTGGCATTGCTTTGCAGCATGAAATAGCCGGTACGAAAGCGGCTGAGCGCATTCGTACCGGATTTGAGGTTGCCATCGTTGGTGCACCGAACGTTGGCAAATCAACTTTGCTAAACCGCCTAGCTGGGCGTGAAGCCGCAATTACGTCAAGTATTGCAGGTACGACCCGCGATGTGATTGAGGTTCGGATGGATCTTGGCGGTCTGCCTGTTACGCTGCTGGATACAGCGGGCATCAGGGAAAGCTCAGACGCAATTGAAGTATTGGGTGTTGAACTCGCGTATCGTCGCGCGGCAAATGCTGACTTGCGTTTGTTCTTGCTTGATGAAGGCGACTCGCCCCCGATGGAGCCGCTGCCGGATGATCTGATGCTGATTTCAAAAGCAGATTTGTCCGGTGATGGGTTTCCAGCTGTTTCAGGTAAATCGGGGGCCGGACTCGACCAGCTCTTGAAAGAGGTTGAAGTCAGGCTCGGTGCTTTGGCTTCGGGGGCAGGGCTTGCGACCCACGAGAGGCATAGAATTGCGATGGAAGTTGCAAATCGTAGTTTGATTGCGGTCCAATCTCTTTTGGATGCGGGCCCGGACAGGTACGATATTGCAGCGGCGGAATTACGCTTGGGTATTCATGCGCTGGAAGTTTTGGTAGGTCGCATTGATGCAGAGAATCTGCTAGATGAAATATTTGCTAGCTTCTGTCTTGGGAAATGAGGATTGTTTCACGTGAAACATTTTGATGTCATTGTTATTGGTGGGGGCCATGCGGGCGCCGATGCAGCACACGCGGCTGCACGAATGGGCGCAAGAACTGCACTCCTTACGATGTCACGATCTACGATTGGTGTTATGTCTTGCAATCCCGCAATCGGGGGGTTGGGTAAAGGGCATTTGGTTCGCGAGATAGATGCGCTGGATGGCGCTATGGGACGCGTTGCAGATGCTGCCGGTATTCAGTTTCGGTTGCTTAACCGTCGCAAGGGTCCCGCTGTTCAAGGACCGAGAGCACAAGCAGATCGCAAAATTTACCGCAAATCCATGCTTTCTGAGATAGAATCACAGCCCTTGATAGAAATCCTTGAGGGCGAAGCAACTGATTTTGTGATGAACGGGCCACGCGTTACCGGAGTGGTGACAGCTGAAGGTGTCACGCTATCTGCCGGGGCGGTCATTTTGACAACGGGTACATTTCTGCGCGGTATTATTCACATTGGTGATGTGCAAAAACCCGGTGGAAGGATGGGAGACAATCCTTCACGAAAGCTGGCTGAGCGAATTGATGATTTTGGGCTGAGCCTAGGCCGGCTAAAAACAGGAACGCCTCCAAGACTTGACGGGCGGACGATAAACTGGGATGGGCTGGAAATGCAGCCAGCTGATGACGTGCCAACGCTGTTCTCGTTCTTGTCCAAACAAGCGGCCGCACGCCAGATTTCGTGCGGCATTACGCACACGAACGAAAAGACGCATGAGATCATCAGGGCAAATTTGGAACGTTCAGCGATGTATGGCGGACATATCGAAGGTGTCGGCCCTCGATATTGTCCCTCTATCGAGGATAAAGTGGTCCGGTTTGCGGAAAAAACGTCTCATCAGATTTTTCTGGAGCCTGAGGGACTGGATGATCCAACCATTTATCCAAACGGCATCTCGACGTCGCTACCTGTTTCGGTGCAAGAAGACTACGTCAGATCTATCGCCGGGCTGGAAAATGTTAAGATCATGCAGCCTGGATACGCCATCGAATATGACTACGTTGATCCGCGCGCTTTACGTCAAACGCTCGAATTGAAAAGCGTGCCGGGACTTTACCTAGCTGGCCAGATCAATGGTACCACGGGTTATGAGGAAGCAGCCGCACAAGGGCTTGTCGCTGGTCTCAATGCGGCTTTGGCGGTCAAGGATCAAGATCCGTTTATCTTTAGTCGTACGAACAGCTATATTGGGGTGATGATTGACGATCTAACTTCGCGCGGCGTAACAGAACCTTATCGTATGTTCACCTCCCGCGCCGAGTTTCGGCTTTCGCTTCGTGCGGACAACGCTGATCAACGGCTGACAAGCCTTGGTATTGATCTGGGCTGTGTTTCAGAGGAGAGGAAAATCTTTCACGAACAAAAGATGGAGAAACTCGCGGTTTGTCGTTCTCTTCTTGAGGCAAAGACATTCACCCCAAAGGAAGCTGGGGCTGTAGGGATTGCGATTAATACCGATGGCCAGCGGCGAACCGGCTTTCAACTTCTTTCGTTCCCGGATGTTTCTTTTAGCCATGTTCGAGCTCTGGATTCCTCGTTGGGTATGGTTGAGCCAGAGATAGCGGAGCAAGTTTCGAAAGATGCTCTTTATGCCAACTATATTAAACGTCAGGAAAACGATGTTGCGCTTCTTCGGAAGGACGAGGGTGAACGTATTCCTGCTTGGTTCGAATATCGCGAAATTGACGGTCTCTCTAATGAGCTGAAGTCAAAACTTATTGCTGCGAGACCGGAGACTCTCGCTCAGGCTTCTCGGATAGATGGAATGACACCGGCCGCACTAACGCTATTGCTTGCTTTGATCCGCAAGGGTCAATCGAAGAAGTCCGCATGATGGATGATAGACAACTCTCTTTTGTTTCACGTGAAACAATTGAAAAGCTGCGAACGTTCGAAGCCCTAGCGTTAAAGTGGACAAAAAAAATAAATCTGATTTCAAGCGGTGATGCCGAGCACCTTTGGGAACGGCATATTTTGGATTCTGTTCAGATTTATCCACTTGCTCCTTCCTCTGGGGATTGGCTTGATATTGGTAGCGGCGGTGGGTTCCCCGGTATCGTAGCGGCGATTATCGGGCATGAGCTAGCGCCTCAACGGAACTTTACGCTCGTTGATAGTGATCAGCGCAAATGCGCCTTTCTTAGGACAGTGTCACGTGAGCTAAGTTTGAATGTGAAAGTTTTAGCGTCGCGGGTTGATGAAATTCCACCGCTCGGCGCTGATGTTCTTACCGCAAGGGCATTGGATGATTTACAGTCGTTGCTGCATCACGCGGAACGCCACCTTGCGCCTCATGGAACGGCTCTGTTCCCAAAGGGGTCAAGCTGGCAGAAAGAAAATGGAGAAGCGATGAAGTTCTGGTCCTATACTCTTGATGTCATCCCGAGTGAGACAAACCCTAACGCTACGATCTTGAAGATTAAGGAGCTTTCGCGTGTCTGACTTGTCACGACCTGATGGTCCGAAAATTATTGCAATCGCAAACCAGAAGGGTGGGGTTGGTAAAACAACAACGGCCATTAATCTGGCAGCTGCTTTAGCCGAAAAAGGCCAGCGCGTTCTTGTGATAGATCTTGATCCGCAAGGGAACGCGTCGACTGGTCTTGGGATTAGTTTGGATGATCGCGAATTCACAACGTATGAATTGTTGCTGGAGGATGTCGACCTCAATGACGTCATACTGAAAACCGCAACCGATAATCTGTATATTGTTCCGGCTACCGTAGATCTCAGCTCGGCTGATCTGGAACTGCTGTCTAATGAAAAGCGGAGCTTTTTGCTACATGACGCGCTGCGGCAAACCCAGATGGATAGCTTCGGTTTCAACTACATATTGATTGATTGCCCACCATCCCTCAATTTGTTGACAGTCAACGCAATGATTGGTGCCCACTCGGTCCTCGTGCCACTACAGAGTGAATTCTTTGCGTTGGAGGGGCTGTCCCAATTGATGTTGACGATCCGCGAAGTTCGCCAATCCGGCAATAAGGATCTGCGCATTGAGGGGGTGGTTTTGACCATGTATGACCGCCGGAATAATCTCTCCCAGCAGGTCGAGCAAGACGCCCGTGATAATCTTGGTGATTTAGTTTTTAAAACTATGGTGCCACGAAATGTCAGGGTCAGCGAGGCACCGAGTTTCGCGATGCCAGTCTTGGCCTACGATAGTCAGTCGAAAGGTGCGAAAGCCTATCGGGATCTGGCCACGGAGCTTATGAAAAACAACCAACCCGCAAATAAAGAGGTGCAGCATGTCGAATAATCAGGAGCGCAAGCGGGGGCTTGGCCGCGGACTGTCCGCTCTTATGGCTGATGTGACCGAGACGGAGAGCGTTGCAGCAAAGGGCCCGTCTGCAGCGGATCAATTGATCCCGATTGAACGCATTTCTCCGAATCCTGACCAGCCGCGCAAACAGTTCGTCAAAGAGGATTTGGACGATCTTGCGGCGTCGATTAAGGAGAAAGGTGTTCTGCAACCGCTCATCGTGCGCGCGCGTGATGGTGGGACCTACGAGATCGTTGCCGGTGAGCGTCGTTGGCGCGCGGCGCAAATGGCGCAGTTGCATGTGCTTCCCGTCATTGTGCGTGATTTCACTGACATCGAGGTCCTAGAGGTCGCGATCATCGAGAATATCCAGCGTGCAGATCTAAACGCTGCCGAGGAGGCCGCAGGCTACAAGCAGTTAATGGACAAGTTCGGACATACTCAGGAGAAGATGGCCGAAGCGTTGGGGAAAAGTCGAAGCCATATTGCCAACTTGCTGCGTCTGCTAAACCTACCTGTGCCGGTACTCGAATTGCTGCGAGATGGTCAGATCAGTGCGGGACATGCCCGTGCCCTGATCCCGTCCCAAGACGCGTTGAAGTTGGCACAGCAGGTTATCAAGGGCGGCCTATCCGTCCGCGCTACCGAAGCGTTGGTCAAACGCGAGCTAGCAGGTGATCCAAGGCCAAAGCCGACTGGATCCACCGAAACCGAGGAAAAGGATGCCGATACCAAGGCGCTGGAGGGCGATCTGTCAGCCAACCTCGGAATGCGCGTTTCACTTTCGCACAAGCCGGGGCAGGAGGGTGGTCAACTGACTGTCCAATATAAGTCTCTGGATCAGCTGGACGAACTCTGCCGACTGCTGAGCGGAGCCTAAACGCTTAGCAGCTCTGCGATGACGGAATTCAGAACCCTAAACCCCTGGTCCGTTACTGTTAATCTACCGCTATCGGTGGAGATCATTCCGATAGCGGTCAAATGTTCAACGCTGGTATGATCCAGCGGCTTTCCTGCCAACAGAGCATAGCGTGATAGGTCAATGCCTTCACGCAGGCGCAGGCCCATCAACAAAAATTCTGTCACTTCATCGTCGCGGGTGAGCGCTTCGCGATTTTGCTCGGCGCTATTCTTGGCGACTTCTTCTAGCCAACGCTTTGGGTTGCTATAGCAAATGGTGGCGTTCCGGCGTCCTGCGCTGGTCAGCCGTCCGTGTGCTCCCGGCCCGATGCCAAGATAGTCTCCATAACGCCAGTAGATGAGGTTATGCCGCGACTGGGCGCCGTCGCGGGCGTGGTTTGACACTTCATAAGCAGGCATACCTGCAGCCCCGCAGAGGTCTTGCGTCAGATCAAACATATCCGCGCCCAAGTCTTCATCAGGCAGTCCGCGCAGCTTGCCGAGGGCGTATCTATCACCAAATGCAGTGCCGTTCTCAATGGTTAGCTGATAAAGCGAAAGATGGTCTATGGATAAAGTTAGAGCCTGCTTGAGCTCCGCGTTCCAGTCCTGCAAACTCTGGTTTTGACGGGCATAGATCAGATCAAAACTAACCCGTTCAAATGTGTTGCGGGCGATATCAAAAGCGGCCAATGCCTCTGCCGTCGTGTGGATGCGTCCAAGTCTTCTCAGATCTATGTCATTCAGCGCCTGTATCCCCATCGAGATGCGCGAAACGCCACCGTCTCGGTAGGCGACAAACCGACCGGCTTCGACCGATCCGGGGTTGGCCTCCAGTGTGATTTCCAGATCGTTGGCGACGGGCCAAAGTTTGCGGATTTCCGTGATTACGGTGGCGACCGTGTCGGGATTCATCAAGCTGGGCGTGCCGCCACCGAAGAATACGGATGTGACCGTTCGGCCTGCGGTCTGCGCAGCATAACGGCGTAATTCGGAAAGATAGGCGGCTTTCCATGCGGCTTGGTCAATGCTGCGCGATACATGGCTGTTGAAATCGCAATAGGGGCATTTGGCCTCGCAGAACGGCCAGTGGATGTAGATCCCAAATCCGCCCTGTTGCCAATCTTCAGTCAAAGCATTTTGCCAGCAGCTTGGTGAAAGCATTCGCGCGATGGCTCATGGTGTTTTTCTCGTCATGGGACATTTCAGCAAACGTGCGCGTTTCCCCAAGTGGCTGGAAAATTGGATCATACCCATGACCGGTCTCGCCCCGCATCGGCCATACGAAGGTGCCGTCCACAAAGCCCTCGACAACTTCGTCGTGGCCGTCGGGCCATGCCAGCACCAGAGTTGCGCAGAACCGTGCGGCGCGTGGGTGAGGCGCGTGGGCCTTTTCCAGTAAATCGTGCGTCTTTTCCATGGCCATGATAAAATCACGCCCGTCCGGCGTTTCGGCCCAATCTGCGGTATAAACGCCAGGCGCGTTGTCCAGTGCTGCAACCTGAATGCCACTATCATCTGCCAGCGCGGGCAGACCGGTGGCTTTGACCGCAGCATGTGCTTTGATCCGCGCATTGCCGATGAAGGTATCTTCGGTCTCTTCCGGTTCCTCCAACTGCATCTCCGCAGCCCCCACAACAGCAATCCCCAGAGGCGCGAAGAGTTCGCGCATTTCCTCCAGCTTTCCTGCATTGTGAGTGGCAATCAGGATGCGGTCACCATCAAATTTCCGGCTCATGCGCAGGCTGCCCGCTGGATGGCTGTCAGCTCGGCGATGCCTTTTTCCGCCAGGTCCAGCAGATTGTTCATCTGGGCGCGGGAATAGGTGGAGCCTTCGGCACTCATCTGCGTCTCGATCATTTGGCCGCTTTCAGTCATGATGAAGTTCCCGTCCACACCCGCTTCGGAATCTTCCGGATAGTCGAGGTCAAGCACAGATTGTCCCGCATAAATGCCACAGCTGATTGCAGCAACCGGATCCAGCATAGGATCGGAAATAACATCGCCCGCCTTCATCAGCTTGTTGACTGCAAGACGAAGCGCGATCCACCCCCCGGTGATGGAGGCGCAGCGCGTCCCACCGTCAGCCTGCAAAACATCGCAGTCGATGGTGATCTGGCGTTCGCCCAAGGCGACGCGGTCCACACCAGCGCGAAGACTGCGCCCGATGAGGCGCTGGATTTCCACAGTCCGCCCGCCTTGTTTGCCCGATGCCGCTTCGCGTCGCATGCGGGTGTTGGTAGCGCGGGGCAGCATGCCGTATTCTGCCGTAACCCAACCCAGACCCGAGCCTTTGATAAACGGCGGCACGCGCGGTTCTATAGAGGCAGTACACAAAACATGAGTGTCGCCCATCTTGATCAGGGCAGAGCCTTCGGCATGTTTTGTAAAATCCACCTCGACAGAGACGTCGCGCATTTGATCAAGTTTCCGGCCGGATGGGCGCATGGGATATTCCTTTTGAATGATTTACACCCTCGATACCGTTCGGTCCCTTGCAGATGCAACCCCCGCACCTTTAATGTAACATCATGACTGACACATCAGGCCTTTTGCAGGAGATGAATGAACGCTCGCGCGAAGTCTTTCGTCGCGTGGTCGAAGGATATCTGGCCAATGGTGACCCTGTAGGGTCACGGACCCTCACGCGGGAGTTTTCCGAGAAGGTGAGCGCCGCCACCATCCGTAACGTGATGCAGGATCTGGAGTATCTCGGCCTTCTGGACAGCCCGCATGTAAGTGCAGGGCGAATCCCGACCCAGCTGGGACTCAGGATGTTCGTGGACGGCTTGCTGGAGGTCGGAAACCCTGACGATGGCGATCGCGCACAAATTGATGCCACGATGGGGCGTAACGCGGATGATGTCTCGGGCATGCTGGACCGTCTTGGCACGGCGCTGTCCGGTGTGACGCAAGGTGCGTCGCTGGTGCTGGCGCCCAAGCATGAAGCACCGATCAAACATATCGAATTTGTTTCGCTGTCCCACGATCGCGCTTTGGCAGTGCTGGTGTTCTCGGATGGTCACGTTGAGAACCGTTTGTTCACGCCACCTGTCGGGCAAACACCCAGTTCCATGCGCGAAGCGGCAAACTTCCTCAATTCGCTCGTTGAAGGAAAAACGCTGAGTGAATTGCAACGCACCATCAAGACCGAGATGAGCCGCCGCCGTCAGGAGATTGATGCGCTGGCGGCGGAACTGGTGGAAAGCGGATTGGTGATTTGGGAAGCGGGCGAAGGCCACGGCGAGCGGCTGATCGTGCGGGGGCGGGCGAATCTGCTGAGCACCAGCGGCGAGGCACAGGATCTGGAGAAGGTGCGCAGCCTGTTCGATGATCTTGAGCGCAAGCGTGACATTGCCGATTTTCTCGAACTTGCCGAAGATGGCGACGGTGTCCGCATTTTTATTGGCTCCGAAAATAAACTATTTTCACTTTCGGGTTCCTCTTTGGTGGTTTCTCCATATATGAACTCTGATCGTAAGATTATCGGTGCTGTGGGCGTGATTGGCCCGACGCGCCTGAACTATGGACGTATCGTGCCGATTGTGAACTACACGGCGCAACTGGTCGGAAAGCTGATTTCCGACCGGAGTTAGAGGTGGAAAATGGCAGACCCGAACGATTTTTTGGATGATCCTGAAGCAGCAGAAGCTGAGGCTTATGCAAACGAGATGGAAGAGATTGACGAGGATGAACTGGCCCTCGAAGAAATCATCCAGGAGCGTGACCAGTATAAAGACCGCTTGATACGTGCGTTGGCAGATGCCGAAAACGCGCGCAAGCGATCGGACAAGGACCGCCGTGAAGCGGAGAATTACGGCGGATCAAAGCTCGCCCGTGATATGCTGTCTGTCTATGACAATATGAAGCGCGCGCTGGAATCCGCAACCGAAGAGCAGCGCGCTGTGTCGGGCCCGTTGCTGGAAGGCGTAGATCTGACCATGCGCGAACTGGTATCGGTATTCAAAAAGCACGGGATGGAAGTAATCCAGCCGGAAGTTGGCGACAGGTTTGACCCTAAGTTCCATCAAGCGATGTTCGAGGCACCTGTGCCCAATACCAAGGCTGGCGAAATCATTCAGGTCGCAGCCGAAGGTTTCATGCTGCATGACCGTTTGCTGCGTCCCGCGCAGGTTGGCGTATCGTCGACGCCCGCCTGAGTTCAGTTGTAGATAATTATATGGAGGCGGTCAGGTTTTGGCCGCCTCTTTCAGTTTGTAGATCAACTCCAGCGCCTCGCGTGGAGATAACTCGTCCGGGAGGATGGTCTCCATCATAGCCTCGACTGCTGAGGCTTTGACAGGCTTGGGCGGTTGTGTAGGCGTCAGGGCAAACAGAGGGAGATCGTCGATCAGCGTTTTTTGCGTTGCCCCGCCTTCACGCTCGCCCTTTTCCAACGCCTCTAATACGACGCGGGCACGCGCAATCACAGGTGCGGGCAGACCGGCGAGTTGGGCGACTTGAACCCCGTAAGAGCGATCTGCGGCTCCTTTTTTGACCTCGTGCAGGAAAATCACTTCACCGTCCCATTCCTTGACGGTCACAGTGGCATTGTCGACCCCGTCCAGCTTGCCGGCCAATGCAGTCATCTCGTGATAATGCGTGGCGAAAAGCGCGCGGGCTCGGTTCACGTCGTGTAGATGTTCCAGTGTGGCCCAGGCGATAGACAAGCCGTCATAGGTTGCGGTGCCACGTCCGATCTCATCCAGAATCACCAACGCGCGATCATCTGCCTGATTAAGAATCGCTGCGGTTTCGACCATTTCGACCATGAACGTCGAGCGCCCACGCGCCAGATCATCGGAGGCACCGACGCGGCTGAACAACTGACTGACCAGTCCGATATGGGCAGAGCGCGCAGGAACATAGCTGCCCATTTGCGCGATCAAGGCCATTAACGCATTTTGCCGGAGATAGGTCGATTTACCCGCCATGTTGGGGCCGGTCAGCAGCCAGATCGCAGCACTGGTATCTGCGCTAAGGTCACAATCATTCGCGACGAATGGTGTGCCTGATTGCTGAGCCAGCGCGCGTTCGACGACAGGGTGTCGTCCGCCCACGATGTTGAAGGCGCGGGAATTGTCGACCACTGGCTTCACCCAGTTTTCGGATTGCGCCAGATCTGCCAATGCGCAGGCCAGATCAAGCTCGGCAAGTGCCGCAGAGGTGGCCCCGATCTCGCCCGCCTTTTCGAGAATGGCGCTGCGCAAACTGGAATAGAGGGTTTTTTCAAGCTCGATCGCATGGTTGCCCGCGTTCAGGATTTTTGTCTCGAGCTCTGATAACTCGACAGTTGTGAAACGTACTTGATTGGCAGTGGTTTGGCGGTGGATAAATGTCTCGGACAAAGGAGGCGACAGCATCTTTTCCGCATGCGTTGCCGTCGTCTCAATGAAGTATCCCAGTACGTTGTTGTGCTTGATCTTCAGAGCCGAAATGCCCGTATCAGTGATGAATTGAACTTGCATCGCGGCAATCACGCTTCGGCCTTCGTCACGCAGTTTGCGGACTTCGTCTAGTTCCTCGCGGTAGCCTGCTGCGATGAATCCGCCATCACGCACCAGTAGGGGAGGTTCTGCAATGAGTGCGTCATCCAAAAGGGCGACCAGATCTTCATGACCAGCAAGATTTTCGACAGCGGCTATAAGTAATTCAGGCAATTCCTCCCGTATCAGGCTCTCATTCAGATAGCCCGCTTCGGTAAGTCCGTTGCGGATCGCGGCCAGATCACGTGGGCCGCCACGGTCCAGCGCCAGACGTGATAATGCTCGTTCGAGGTCAGGTACTGCGCGCAGTCGGCTGCGGATGTCTTGCGCTGTACGCGTGTTGTGAAATGCAAAGTCAACTGCCTCCAAGCGCGCCTGAACAGTCTCTAATACGCGGGATGGGCTTGAAATCCGCCGCTCTAGTAATCGCGCCCCGCTTGCAGTGACAGTGCGGTCCATCACCGCCAGCAGTGATCCTGTGCGTCCACCCGACAGTGCGTGGGTCAGTTCCAGATTGCGCCTGGTTGCAGCATCAATCTGAACTGTCCGCGCCTCAGTTTCCTTTACCGGCTTTCGCAGCAGCGGGAGATTGCCTTTTTGCGTCATATCCAGATATTCGATCAGCGCCCCCATGGCTGACACTTCGGCACGGTTGAAGCTGCCGAAAGCATCCAGAGTGTTGACCCCGAATAGTGCGCAAATCCTTGCCTCCGCACCGGTGCTGTCAAAACTGGCGCGAGCCAAAGTCGTCAGAGACAGCCCGAATTCAGTCTCTAACGATCGGTATTCTGTCTCTTTTCCTTCTGCGATCAGCAACTCCGAAGGCGCAAGACGAGCGAGTTCCGGCCCTAGGCGCACTAGGGGCAAGCTCATAACGTGGAAAGCACCAGTGGAGATATCAACCCAGGCCAGTGCATATCCATCACGCACCTCTGCAAAGGCGGCGAGGTAGTTGTGCCGCCGCGCCTCGAGCAGAGACTCTTCGGTCAATGTGCCGGGAGTGACGAGCCGCACGACATCGCGCTTCACGATGGATTTGCCTCCGCGCTTTTTCGCCTCGGCCGGTGTTTCCATCTGTTCGCCCACTGCAACGCGAAATCCCTTTCGGATCAGGGTGAGCAGATAGCCTTCGGCGGCATGGACCGGCACGCCGCACATCGGAATATCTTCGCCTTCGTGTTTGCCACGTTTTGTAAGTGCGATATCAAGCGCTTCTGCTGCGGCAACGGCATCATCAAAGAACAGCTCATAGAAGTCGCCCATCCGGTAAAAAAGCAACGCATCAGGATAGCCGGATTTGATCTCCAGATACTGGGCCATCATCGGTGTGATTGTACCTGTGCTCATCTGCTTCTCCCTCGGTTGTACCGTCTGTACAAAACCACAGACCGGGAGGGAAGGGGACCAGCCATGTAGACGGGCCGCCTGAATGTGGTTAACACCCGTACTTACAAGCGGGAAAGGGGGGATATGGAAAAATGCGGAACAAAATTGATTTTGCACAGGACCCCGAAGCGCTGTTCCTAAACCCTTGGCGTGAGGAAGGGTTGAAACTGTTGGCCGAGCCAGAGTTTTTTTGGCGTCCTGTCAAGGGAGCGGTGATCGACGGATTCGGGGTGAGCGCGCACCCTTCGATCAACAGTAAAATTCGATCCTTTGTGAGCCAGACGAAGCGTAACAAACAACTGTCATCCGTGATCGAGACAAATACTGTTCCGGCTGTGCTGGACCGCGCCAGCTTTCGTAAGTCCCATGCCATGGCAGGAGGCAAGCTGGTGCTGTCAGGCGCTTCCGCCACGCGGCTGTTCAATGCTTTTCGTTGGGAGAATGAAGGCAATGACGTTGATCCGGTTGCCACGCTGAACGGCTATCTTGCCGCGTGCCGGACCGGAAATGAGGGGTGGCGCATTGCGATCGAAAATACCTTCATAGAGCCTGATCTGGACTTTGCTGTCGAATGCCGGAACACGTTCAATTTCTTCCACTTCATCACTGAATCCCTCAGCCAGCTGTGTGTACTTGATGCGGTCGGGTTTCAGGGCAGCATCTACTTCCATTTCCCGAACCAGAAAGAGAAGCACCGGACTTTCGCTGACGCCTTTGTTGATGCACTCTTCCCCGAATATGTGGGACGCGTGTTTTTCCAGCGGGCGCCGAAGGACTATGATTTGGTGCTGACGTCCTTTGATCTGGCCGGAGCTCTTTGTCAGATGCCTGAGGCTGATCTCGACGGGTTGGCTGACCTTGTTCCGACCGGCGCGCAACCGGAAGATGTCGCGTTCCAGCCCGTTTTGTCGATGAATGCGGTCAGCTCCGCGCTGCTGGCGCTGCGGGCGCGGGGGCTGAAAGCCATCGAAAAGCGAGACTTCAGCTATCTGCCAAAACGATTTTTCGTGGGCCGTGGCGATGCGCAAAGCCGCAACCGTCCCTTGGGGGGCGAGGCGCTCATGCTGGAGCAGCTGGAGCGGTTCGGATTTGAATATGTGGTTTTCGAGGAGTTGGACCCGCTGGAGCAGATCGCACTGATGGCGCAGGCAGAGGTGATGATTTCGCACCATGGGGCGGGATTTACGAATATGCTATTCGCTTCCCCTGACTCTTATGTGATCGAACTCGGCACGCTGCAAACCGCACAGCACCGCTGGGCTGATTTCTGGCCCGTGGCCCATGCCGCGCAATGCCGCTACCTGAGCTTTTTTGCGGATTTCAACAATGATGATCCGCTCGAAGAGCCCAGCTTTGCCAAAGATGGAATTGTGCCCACAGCCGTCTCAAACGCGGCCGTTCTTCAGATTGCCGGTTTTGTGCTGGCCGTTCTGGGGCATCCGCCCACCATCAAAAAGCCTGCCGATCTGGCTGTTCTGGTGCGTCGTGTTCTGCGCGCAGACGCCACGCCGCAAGCGGTGGCCTTGCTGGAGCACCATGACGATATGGTCACCGCCAATGCGGTGTTATCCCTTTTGCGCGCGGATTGTCACAAAACGCTGGATGAGCCGAAATCCGAGCTGGTTGCGTTGCAGCAGGCGTTTTCCGCTGATCCAAAGCGCTGGCAGACCTTGATTCGGATTATCTGGTGCGCAAACCGCTGCGAACGGACCGAGGTGATCCGCTGGGCATTGGACCAGCTGGCCGACGACTTCCCTGACCGTCACGAGATATTTGTGCGCAATCATGACTGGGTTCGTTTCGTCGCGTGATTGTGTGACGCCGCGCAGCCCGTTATGAGGGGTGAAACAGAATTTCCGCGCCCTATAAAAACGGGTGAAACCAATTGAAAGTGCAAGCCCGTGACGAAAAACAAAGTAACTTCCGAAGAGGCGCTTGCCTTCCATCTTGAACCGACGCCGGGCAAGTTCGAAATTACCGCAACCGTGCCGATGACGACGCAGCGTGACCTGTCGCTGGCCTACTCGCCCGGCGTTGCTGTTCCATGCGAGGCGATCGCGGCTGATCCGCAACTGGCCTATGATTATACGAACAAGGGCAATTTGGTCGCCGTGATTTCCAACGGTACGGCGGTGCTGGGCTTGGGTAATCTGGGAGCGCTCGCGTCCAAGCCGGTGATGGAGGGCAAGGCGGTCCTTTTCAAACGCTTTGCCGATGTGAACAGCATTGATATCGAGCTGGATACAGAGGACACGGACGCCTTTATCAACGCGGTCAAGCTGATGGGGCCGACATTCGGCGGGATCAACCTCGAAGATATCAAAGCGCCCGAGTGTTTCATCATCGAGCAGCGGTTGAAGGAAGAGATGGATATCCCCGTCTTCCATGATGACCAGCATGGCACGGCAGTGATCTGTGCAGCTGGCCTGCTGAACGCGCTGAAAATTTCAGGCAAGAAGATGGAGGATGTGCGCATCGTCCTGAATGGTGCCGGTGCGGCGGGTATCGCCTGCCTTGAATTGCTAAAAGCGATGGGCGCAAAGCACAACAACTGCATCATGTGTGATACCAAGGGCGTGATCTATCAGGGCCGTACCGAAGGTATGAACCAGTGGAAATCGGCTCATGCCGCCGCCACTGATGCGCGGACGCTGACCGATGCGATGAAGGGCGCGGATGTGTTTCTGGGTGTCTCGGCCAAGGGCGCCGTGACCGCCGACATGGTGGCCAGCATGGCGCCCGATCCGGTGATTTTTGCCATGGCGAATCCCGATCCGGAGATCACCCCCGAAGAGGCACACGCTGTCCGCGAGGATGCCATCGTGGCGACAGGGCGGAGCGACTATCCGAACCAAGTGAACAACGTGCTGGGTTTCCCATATCTGTTCCGCGGGGCGCTGGACATCAACGCGCGGGCCATCAATGACGAGATGAAGATCGCTTGTGCCCATGCGCTCGCCAACCTCGCACGCGAGGACGTGCCAGACGAGGTTGCGCTGGCCTATGGCAAAAACCTGACGTTCGGGCGTGACTATATCATCCCGACACCGTTCGATCCGCGCCTTATCCACACGATCCCACCCGCCGTGGCACGTGCTGGCATGGACACGGGAGCCGCGCGGCGGCCGATCATCGATATGGAAGCCTATGAGCAGGGGCTAAAATCCCGTCTTGATCCTACTGCGAACATTATGCGGGGCATCAACACCCGTGCGCGGACCAATCAGGCGCGGATGATTTTCGCCGAAGGCGACGACCCGAAGGTTTTGCGCGCCGCTGTGATGTACCAGCGGCAGGGGTTCGGCAAAGCGCTGATCGTTGGCCGCTTGGAAGATGTGAAGACCAAGCTGATCGCCGCGGGGCTGGAGGATGCGGTGAGCGAGTTGGAGGTGGTGAACGCTGCCAACACACCGCATCTGGAGACCTACAAATCCTTCCTGTTCCAGCGGTTGCAGCGGCGTGGTTTTGATTCAAAGGACGTCCATCGCTTGGCTGCGCGGGACCGTCACGTCTTTGCTGCGCTGATGCTGGCGCACGGGCATGGCGACGGATTGGTAACAGGTGCGACGCGCAAATCCGCGCATGTTTTGGACCAGATCAACCACGTCTTTGACGCAAACGCCAAAGGCGGAGCAGCGGGAATTACTGCACTGTTGCATAAGGGCCGGATTGTCCTGATCGGCGATACGCTGGTGCATGAATGGCCCGATGCGACCGATCTGGCCAATATCGCAGAGAGCGGCGCCCGCGTTGCACGGCATCTGGGCCTAGAGCCGCGTGTGGCCTTTGTCAGTTTCTCGACCTTTGGCTACCCGGTGTCAGAGCGGGCAGAGAAGATGCATATGGCGCCGCGCGTGCTCGACGAGCGTGGCGTCAATTTCGAGTATGAAGGCGAGATGACGGTAGATGTGGCGCTCAATGCAGAGAGCCAGAAGAACTATCCGTTCTCGCGGCTTACCGGTCCGGCGAATGTGCTGGTCGTCCCTGCGCGTCATTCGGCCAGCATTTCGGTCAAGCTGATGCAGGAAATGGCCGGGGCGACTGTGATCGGACCGATCCTGACGGGGCTGGACAAGTCGATCCAGATTGCGTCCTCGACCTCGACCACGAATGACATCCTGAACATGGCTATTCTTGCGGCCTGCAAGGTGGGCGGCTGATATGATCTGGAACCTCGGCTCGATCAACATCGACAACTTTTACGAGGTTCCACATCTGCCCTTGCCGGGCGAAACGCTTGCCGCGACCGGGTTCGGGTTTGGATTGGGTGGCAAGGGCGCGAACATGTCGGTGGCTGCCGCACGTGCGGCAGCGCGCGTTTCACATATCGGTGCGGTGGGGCCCAATGGCCGTTGGACCCGCGAGCGGCTGATGGAATATGGCGTGGACGTTCCGCATATTGCCCAGTTGGACACACCTACAGGCCATGCGAATATCGTGATTGACCGCCACGGTGAAAACAGCATCGTTTTGTTTCACGGTGCGAACGTCGAATTGACTGAGGCAATCATCGGCGCGGCACTTACCGAGGCCTCGCCTGGTGATTTCCTGTTGATGCAGAACGAGACGAACGGTCAGGACTACGCCGCCGAGACAGCGCAGGCGCTGGGGTTGCTTGTTGCCTATGCCGCAGCCCCTTTCGACGCGAAGGTGACCGAGCGGTTACTTGGAAAGATTGATCTGTTGATCCTGAACACGGTTGAGGCGCAGCAACTGGAGGAAGCGACCGGTAAGACCGCCGATGCTCTGGGCATTACCGATGTCATCATCACGTTGGGGGCGCAGGGGTGCAAATGGATCTCTAACGGGGGCGAAAAGCACTTTGATGCCTATCCGGCGGAAGTGGTCGATACCACGGGGGCAGGCGATACGTTCACCGGTTATCTCGTCGCAGCGCTCGACCGTGGCATGGACATGGATGCCGCGATTGATCTTGCGCTCAAAGCGGCATCTCTGATGGTGGCGCGGCGGGGCACGGCGGATGTGATCCCGGATCTAAAGGAAATCCAAGATCAATACGGCCTTTAACCGGCGAAGGGTGCGGCAGAGCCCCAAAGTTGTTTCACACGTTGGTCGCGCCCGCAGGCCTCGCGGTAGGCTTTGTAGGCTTTTGCCTGACTCTTTGGTCCAAAGCGGGTGAGGACAAGGCTGCTGCCTTTGGCGTAATCCTGATGATAATCCTCGGCGGGATAGAACGGCTTGGCATCCAGAATAGGTGTTACTATATTTTGACCCAGGTCGGCCTGCGCTTCTAGCTTGGCGTCCGCTGCCGCCGCGATTTGATCGGGTGTTGCAAAGATAGCGGTGCGGTAGCTGTCGCCACGGTCACAAAACTGTCCGCCCGCATCCGTCGGATCGACCGAGCGAAAGAACATATCCAGAAGCGCTCCGGCGCTGATAACAACGGGATCAAAGGTGATCTGTACGGCCTCGTAGTGACCGGTATCTCCGCCGGTGACTTGCTTGTAGGTCGGGTTTTCTGTTGTCCCACCTGTGTATCCGGACACTGCGTTGGTGACGCCTTCGACGTTCTCGAAATCCGCCTCGACGCACCAGAAACATCCGCCAGCCACGGTCAGAGTTTCGGACTCTGCGGCGTGTGCGCGCGATCCCTGAACCATGAAACCAAGGCCGATAAGGCAGACGAGGGTAATTGTCTTGAGGTTGCTCAATGTAATCATAATGCTTTCCTTTTTGCATGGACCGTGACGGCTACCGCGGGTTGGCGCAACGTATGATTGGGATTCTCACGCGGTGGTGATATTGTGAGCTGCAAGTAAAGAGGATGTTTGAATGCGTATCGCAATGTGGTCCGGCCCGCGAAATCTGAGCACGGCAATGATGTATGCTTTTGGTGCGCGCGCTGACTTCAGCATCATGGACGAGCCGTTTTATGCGCCATATCTGGCGGCCTCTGGTGCGGATCACCCCATGGCGGCGCAAATCATCGCGGCGCATGAAACCGATCCTGCCAAAGTGGCCCAGAGCTGTTTGTGCGATGGCACACCGCATCTTTATATGAAGCACATGCCACACCATATGCTATCCGAGTTTCCCATAGATTGGGCTGAGGACTGCATCAATATCCATCTGATCCGGCATCCTGCGCGGGTCATCGCCAGCTATGCCGCCAAACGCGAGGCGCCGACGCTGGAGGATATCGGCTTTGTGCAGCAGGCAGACCTGTATCAGCGCCTGGGTGGTATTGTGATCGACAGTACTGATATTCGCGCCCGTCCGGAAGCGATGCTGCGTGCGCTCTGTGAGGCTATCGGGCTGGTGTTCGATCCATCAATGCTACACTGGCCCGCTGGCCCGCGCGTGGAGGACGGAATCTGGGCGCGGCATTGGTACGGTGCGGTTCACCGCAGTACCGGGATTGACGGAGCCGAAGCGCCGCTTCCTGAAGTACCGCCCGCATTGAAGCCCGTGCTTGATGCCGCGCTGCCCTATTATTCTGGGTTAAATCAGTACCGTCTTTCCCCGTGATTGGAAAAAAACTGCTGCTAAATGTTTAATATTCTTAAATGGTATCCGTTTAAGAAAAAAACAGTAGGCCGGTTTCCGGCTTCGGTTAACGAGTAGGCGGCCTGGACAGTTATCTGTTCAGGCCGTTTTTTTCTGAAATATATTTTGGGACTGAAACTATTCCCGGGAAATTCCGTGGCTGCATCGAAGTTAAACTCCAGCGATGCTTGGCTTTGGATCTTGCAAGACGCCAGACCGGCCACGTCGCAGTGGGGGATGACCTCAACGTAATGTTTTCTTGGTTAATGAGTGAAGATGGCCGGTCTGTTCAATCAGACCGGCCTTTCTTCTAACCTTTGACCCGCTTATCGCGGGCTGCCAGCAGCTTGAGCCGTAGCGCATTCAACTGGATAAAGCCCGCCGCGTCTTTCTGGTCATAGGCGCCTGCATCATCCTCAAATGTCACATGTGCTTCGGAATAGAGACTGAAATCAGACCAGCGGCCAACGGTGCGCACATGACCTTTGTAGAGTTTCAGGCGTACGGTGCCGGTCACATGGGTCTGGCTGGCGTCGATTGCAGCTTGTAGCATTGTCCGCTCGGGCGAGAACCAGAAGCCGTTGTAGATCAGCTCGGCGTATTGCGGCATTAACTGGTCTTTCAGGTGCATCGCACCACGGTCCAGCGTGATGGATTCGATCGCACGGTGCGCTTCCAGCAGCAGCGTGCCGCCGGGGGTCTCATAGATGCCGCGTGATTTCATACCGACAAACCGGCCCTCGACCAGATCAAGGCGGCCACAACCGTGCTTGCCGCCCAGCTCGTTCAGCTTGGTCAGCAGTTCGGCTGGCGACAGCGCCTCGCCGTTGACGGACACCGCATCGCCACGCTCGAAACCGACTTCGACATATTCAGGCTCGTTCGGTGCGTCCTCGGGGTTAACCGTGCGCTGGTAGACGTATTCGGGCGCATCAACCGCGGGATCTTCCAGCACTTTACCCTCGGACGAGGTGTGCAGCAGGTTCGCATCTACGGAGAACGGCGCTTCGCCGCGTTTGTCCTTGGCGACAGGAATCTGGTTCTGCTCGGCAAACTCCAGAAGCTTGGTGCGGCTGGTCAGGTTCCATTCACGCCAGGGTGCGATCACCTTGATGTTGGGGTCCAGTGCATAGGCGGCCAGCTCGAACCGGACCTGATCATTGCCTTTGCCGGTCGCGCCGTGTGCGACTGCATCAGCGCCGACCTCATGCGCGATCTCCACCAAACGTTTGGAGATCAGCGGCCGCGCGATGGAGGTGCCCAGCAGATACAACCCTTCGTACACCGCGTTTGCGCGGAACATCGGGAAAACGAAATCGCGCACAAATTCTTCGCGAACGTCCTCGATAAAGATTTGCGACGCGCCCATCATCTCGGCTTTGGCGCGGGCGGGCTCCAGCTCTTCGCCCTGACCCAGATCGGCGGTGAAGGTGACAACCTCACAACCATACTCGGTTTGCAGCCATTTGAGGATGATCGAGGTATCCAGCCCGCCGGAGTAGGCGAGCACAACTTTCTTGGGCGCAGACATGATCTCTTCCTTTGTCGAGTTATCCGCGCTGGCGTAGCGGTTTTTATGACCCACGGCAAGGTGGACGGGTTCATTGACGGCGCGAGGCGGGAGACCTATCCAAGACGAGCGTTGCAAGAGGGCCGAAGCATATGAGTGATGATTTCCAAATGGGCGCGATTGCCGCCACCCGCGCCATGCGTACAGTGTTTCCGGCAACGCCATTGCTGCGCAATGACCACCTCTCCGAGCGCTATGGTGCCGAAATCTATCTCAAGCGCGAAGATCTAAGCCCAGTGCGGTCCTACAAACTGCGTGGTGCTTTCAACGCCATGCGCAAATTGATCCCGGAGCATCAGGTTTTCGTCTGTGCTTCTGCCGGTAATCACGCACAGGGGGTTGCTTTCATGTGCAGTCATTTCGGCGTGCGCGGTGTGATCTTCATGCCGGTGACAACGCCGCAGCAGAAAATCCAGAAGACCAAGATGTTCGGCGGCACGAATATCGAAGTACGTTTGGTGGGCGATTACTTCGACAAGACGTTGGGCGCTGCGCAGAAGTTTTGCACCGAGGAGGGGGCTTATTTCCTGTCACCCTTCGACGATGACAATGTGATCGAAGGGCAGGCCTCTGTCGCGGTTGAGATTGAGGACCAATTGGGCCGCGTGCCCGATCACATTATTCTGCCCGTCGGCGGCGGCGGTCTGTCCGCCGGCACGCGGGCGTTTCTCGGGGATCGCTGCGCCTATACCTACGTCGAGCCGAAAGGCGCGCCCAGTCTTGCGCGGGCGTTGGAGGAGGGCAAGCCAGTGGATGTCTCGCCGATCAACAGCTTTGTTGACGGGGCGGCGGTCGCCAAGATCGGCGTGCGGACATTTGAAAAGTTGAAAGGCGCAAACCGTGCGGATGTGGTGCTGCTGTCCGAGGACCGGATCTGTGTCAGCATTATCGAGATGTTGAACGTCGAAGGTATCGTTCTGGAACCTGCTGGTGCGCTGAGTATCGAGGCGTTGGGCGAGGTGGCCGAGCAGATCAAAGGGAAGACGGTGGTCTGTGTAACCTCTGGTGGTAATTTTGATTTCGAGCGTCTGCCCGAAGTGAAGGAGCGCGCGCAGCGATACTCTGGCCTCAAGAAGTACTTCATCCTGCGGATGCCCCAGCGGCCCGGCGCTCTGAAGGAGTTTTTGAACATTCTCGGTCCCGACGATGATATTTGCCGGTTCGAGTATCTCAAGAAATCCGCCCGTAATTTCGGCTCGGTCTTGATCGGTATCGAGACGCCAAGCCCCGACGCCTTTCCGCGTTTTCTGGCGCTGCTGGATGACGCAGGGTTCACCTATACAGATATCACCAATGATGAGACGCTTGCCCAGTTCGTACTCTAAGGGGAGGGTGTTATGGATATTTCAGGCAAAACGATTGTAATCACGGGTGGGGCCAGCGGCATTGGTGCTGCCTTGGCGCGGCAGGCGGCGGATGCGGGTGCCAATGTGTGCATTGCGGATCTGAACGTTGATGCCGCGCAGGCGCTGGCTGCACAGATCGGCGGCACGGCTGTGGCCTGTGATGTAACGCAAGAGGCGCAAATTATCGCGGCCATCGCTGCGGCGGAAGCAGCATTTGGTCCGGTGGATGTGTTTGTCTCCAACGCGGGGCTTGGCCGTGGGGATCCGTCCCATGCGGCCTCCGCTCCCGATGCAGACTGGATGCTGAACT
>Ga0163215_100732_pt1 | contig 39499 bp, 44 predicted proteins | sample SynspAceP_FD_185934 | JGI IMG/M metagenome (GOLD analysis project Ga0163215, IMG submission 185934) | Saline lake microbial communities from Ace Lake in Antarctica - Synechococcus sp. Ace-P (Hybrid Assembly) | ecosystem: Environmental > Aquatic > Non-marine Saline and Alkaline > Saline | place...
AGTCGCAGTCGCAGTCGCAGTCGGAGTCGCAGTCGCAGTCGCAGTCGCAGGCGCAGTCGCAGTCGCAGTCGCAGTCGCAGGCGCAGTCGCAGGCGCAGTCGCAGTCGCATTCGCAGGCGCAGTCGCAGTCAGCACACGAAAAGGCCACGGGCTGCTGGGCTATCTCGGCCTCAGCTTGGCACTGGCCTGCGGCCTGCTCGCAACCGCAGCATTTACCCAAGATGCCCTGACGCCCGAAACCGCGTCATTATTGGTGTTTCTAGGTCTGTTCCCGCTGATCAACGCATGGTTTGATTTCGTCAGTTATGCCGCCACGTTGCGGCTGGCGCGTTGGGGTCTGCGCGGACACGGTCGGTTCCGCCCGTTTGTCGCCGCCCTCGCCGATCTGGGCCTTGCCTTCACCCTGTTCACAGCCCTTGGTGCTGCGCTTCTGGCTGGGATCGCCGCATTGAATGCCGCCGCCGGGATACAGGTGTTTCCGCTGCAACCCTTGTTCGACAGTTTGCGGTCAGATCGTGGCTTTGCAGATAACTGGTGGATATTTCTAATGCTCTTTTCCACCGCCCTGCCAACCTTCGCGCATCTGTGCATCGCCTCGACCGCCGCCCAAAGCCTGCTCGGCCCAAAGACCCGGTTGTGGTTGTTGGCCCAGATGGACGCCGCCGAGGACTCGCTATCGGCCTCGGCTTTTTATCACGCAGGTATGGCAACGATCTGGACCCTGACCATCATGGTTCCGATCTTCTTGGTGGGCGGTTTGCTAAGCGTGCTGTGGGTCTACCACCCCGAAATCGGGCAGACCTATTTGCAGGTATTTGAGTGGGTCGCAGTCTGGCTGGGCCTGATAACCGAAGGCGGTCCGGGCCTGCTGCCACAACCGATTTGGGTGTGACGGGATCGCGAGCGGCGTTAACCCATTTTTCACACTTCAAGATGTGGCGGTCAGATCGAGCCCGCTCCCATGATATGGACGCAAAATAGGTCAGCACTATTGACGCATTGTTTCGCATGCGAAACAATAGGACAGCAATCCTTACCCTTTATTTAACAATTACTTAACTATTCCGCCAGCGCTCGCGCCAACCTGTTTTGATGTGCAATTACGCCCCCCACCTCGACCGTCACCACGTGCCCATCGCGCACCACCTGCCGCCCCTCGACCAGCAAATCGCGCACTCGCATTGGTCCCGCCAGCACCAAGGCTGCCACCGGATCCCACGCCCCGGCGGCCTCGAGGCCCGACACATCCCACACCGCCAAATCGGCGCGTTTGCCAACCTCGATCGACCCAATATCGCTGCGCCCCAGCACCTGCGCCCCGCCGAGGGTTGCGATTTCCAGGGCCTCGCGCGCGCTCATTGCGTCGGCCCCGTTTTGCACCCGTTGCAGCAGCATCATCTGGCGCGTCTCGCCAATCAGGCTGCCTGCGTCGTTGCTTGCGGACCCATCGACCCCGAGGCCCACGCGCACCCCGGCATCGCGCATCGCCCGCACCGGCGCGATCCCGGACCCGAGACGACAGTTCGAGCACGGACAATGCGCCACCCCGGTGCCCGAGCGCGCGAACAAATCAATCTCGCCCGCGTCCAGTTTGACGCAATGGGCGTGCCACACATCCTCGCCCGTCCAGCCGAGGTCTTCGGCGTATTGACCGGGGCGACAGCCGAATTTGTCGAGGCTATAGGCGATGTCTTCGTCGTTCTCGGCGAGGTGTGTGTGCAGTCGAACGCCCTTGTCGCGCGCCAGCAAAGCGGTGTCGCGCATGAGGTCAGTGGACACAGAAAAGGGCGAGCATGGCGCGAGGCCGACCCGCACCATGGACCCCTCGCTTGGGTCATGGAACGCATCGACGACGCGGATCATGTCCTCAAGGATTGCGGCCTCAGCCTCGACCAAACTGTCGGGCGGCAGGCCTCCGTTGCTGACACCGATGCTCATCGCGCCGCGCGTGGGATGGAAGCGCAGGCCGATCTCGCGGGCCGCATCGATGGTGTCCTCTAGCCGCGATCCGTTGGGATAGAGGTAGAGGTGGTCCGAAGAGGTTGAGCACCCTGTTAGCGCCAGTTCGGCCAATCCCGTCAGCGCGGAGACGCGCATATGCTCGGGCGTGAAGCGCGCCCAGATCGGGTAGAGCGTTTGGAGCCAGCCGAATAAAAGCGCGTCTTGGCCACCGGGAACAACGCGGGTAAGCGATGGGGTGGACGCCCCCCGGCGGCATCAAATGTGCCAATGTAGCGGGTGTTGAAACACTGCTACGAGGAGAGCGTCCATGAATGAGGTTACCATCATCGGCCTGGATTTGGCCAAGAACATATTTCAAGCGCACGGCGCCGGAGCTGATGGCTCGGTTATATTCCGCCGCAAGTTGTCACGTGTACAGCTGTTGAAGTTCATGGGCGAGCAACCGCCCTGCGTCGTGGCGATGGAAGCATGCGCGAGTGCTCATCATTGGGGCAGAGCGATCGGCGATCTCGGTCATGATATCAGACTGATCCCGCCAGCCTATGTGAAGCCTTTTGTGAAGCGGCAAAAGAACGACATGGCCGATGCGGAGGCAATTGCTGAGGCGGCGTCACGTCCGACCATGCGGTTTGTCGCGGTGAAGAGCGAGGCTCAGCAGGCTATGGCGATGGTCTATCGCACCCGCGACCTACTGGTCCGACAGCGCACCCAAACAATCAATGCTCTGCGCGCTCATTTGGCCGAGCAAGGCATCGTCGCACCCGCCGGTCCAGCTCATGTCGGCCGTCTCGCTGCGGTTATTGACGGCGACGACGATGCGCTGCCTGTAGCAGTGCGCGACCTTGCGCGACTGCATCTGGACCAGATTGCAGGTTTGAGTGGAAAAATTGCCGACTTGGATGCCGATCTGCGCCGCGCAGCAGGAACCAACGACACCGCGCGGAGGTTAACGACGATCCCGGGCGTAGGTCCAATCACCGCTGCGGCGATCACCACCTTTGCGCCACCGATGGAGACCTTCTCGAAGGGACGAGATTTTGCCGCCTGGGTCGGACTCACGCCGAGACAACATTCGAGCGGAGGCAAGGAGCGGCTTGGCCGAACATCAAAGATGGGTCAGCGCGATATCCGACGGTTGCTGATCATTGGGGCCGTCGCGGTGGTTCGGTGGGCTGCCCGCAAGGGTGCGCCCGAGGGTTCGTGGCTCGCGCGTATGCTGGAGCGCAAGCCGAAGATGCTGGTCGCAGTGGCGCTGGCCAATCGCATGGCCCGAACGGCCTGGGCGTTGATGCGCAAGGGTGAAGATTATAGAGATCCGGCGATGGCGACCGCATAGGTCAAGATCAACGGAGTGTCGCCGCGAATGTGAGCAGGACGGAGGAACGTAAGGGCAAACGGTCAAGAGACCGGATCGGGAGAACCATTTATCCGGACGATGCGCCTTCGAGCGCGGGTAAGCGAATTGGACCTGATCTGCATATCTCCATACAGGCCCGCGGCGCATGAAAGGTCGCAACTTAGAGGCCGGACACACGACCGCACCTGATCACATGCCCAAACGTACCAAAAATTGTGCTTGCATTTAACGGGGCGTCCACACACGTCTGATATAAATGATGATGCGTGTTCACAAGGCCCGGTGTGACGACACAGCCCGCCGCATGGATCACCTCGGCCCCGTCGACCGAAAGGCCCGCGCCGACCTCCACAATCACCCCGCCGTCCACGCGGATATCGCAGCCCGCAAGCTCGCGCCGCGCCCCGTCCATGGTCACGACGACCTCTGCTGCTTGGATCAAGATCGCCATAGCTTAGCCTTTCAGGGGTCTCTAAGTACTCTTGTCCGCCAGCACCGCGAGCGCTTTGGTATGCAATTCACGTGTCGCCGCCGCCACAACCTGCCCGCCATTATGCGCAGGCCCGCCTTGCCAATCGGTGACGATCCCGCCTGCCGCCTCGATCACGCCGATGGGGCCGCAAATGTCGTAGGAATGCAGCCCGGCCTCGATCACCAGATCGATCTGGCCCGCCGCCAGCAGCGCGTAGGCGTAGCAGTCCATCCCGTAGCGGGTCAGTTTGCAGCGCGCGGCGATGGCCTCAAACCCGGCGCGCTCGGGCGCTGTGCCGACCTCGGGGAAGGTGGTGAAGATGATGGCGTCGGACATATCGGTGGTGCCGCGCACCCTCAGCGGGCCTGCGCCATGCGGCCCGGTGAAGTCGGCGCGCCCGAACCCGCCCGCGAACCGCTCGCCTATATAGGGCTGGTCGATGATGCCCAGACGCACGCCGCGCGCATCGGTCAACCCGATCAGCACGCCCCATGTCGGGGTGCCCGACACGAACCCGCGCGTCCCGTCGATGGGGTCAAGCACCCATGTCAGGCCGGAGGTGCCGGGCTTTGCGCCCTCCTCCTCGCCCAAAATTGCATCGTCGGGGCGGTGTTGTTCGATCAACGCGCGCATCGCACGCTCAGCTGCCTTATCGGCGGCGGTGACGGGATCGTATCCGCCTGCCAGCTTGTTCTCGGTCGCAAGCCCATGCCCACGAAAAAGCGCGAGCGTTTCCACCCGCGCTGCATCGGCCATGGCATGGGCCAACGCCCATACCTCGTCTATCTCAATCGGCGTCATCTCGCCCCCGGCTGTCTGCGTCACCCAAATGTGTCGCCCCACAGCCGAGCTAGGTCAAGCCGCCAGCCCCGATTAGGCCGCGTCAGACAGCACCCGCGCGAGGTCAAAGAGCCTGCGGCGTTGGTTCTCGGGGATGGAATAGTAGGAGCGGATCAATTCGAGCGCCTCTTTATCGGCCAGTAGATCGCCCGGCAAATCGCTCGGGCCAACCTCGGTCGCCTTGGCACCGAGCCCGTCAAAGAAAAAGCTAACCTGCACCCCAAGTGCGGAGGAAATTTCCCACAACCGAGAGGCGCTGACGCGGTTCATCCCGGTCTCGTATTTCTGAATTTGCTGGAATTTGATACCAACGCGTTCGGCAAGCTGTTGCTGGGTCATACCCACCATCCAGCGACGGTGACGCACACGTTTGCCCACATGGACATCTACAGGATGTTTCATAAGCTCTGGTCCTTTCGCTTTCTAAGACGATAGTAAGCAAGTATCATGCCAACTTCATACATTGGCCTAATTCAATTTCGCCTCATTCTTAAATACTTGTGAGACTTTGATATATAACGGTTTTTCAGCCAGCCCCGGAAAACCGCCGTTTTTTCAAGTAGGATATATAGATACAGGTTTACTCATCTTGTGCGTGTGTTGCATTTTTTGGTTCATAGCGCAACACACGTTAAGGTATAGTTATCACACTGCGAGTCTCTGCTAGATAAAAACCATCGCTTGCCCGAGCGGAGCCACTCCCCTACCCCGAACGCACGCAGTTGCCCTGCCCCAAGGACATATCTCGTGAAAGCCTTTGTCGCCTCTGACCACAACACCCCTCCCGCGTTGATCGACGTGGCGCTTCCTGTTCCGGCGCCCGGAGAGGTCCATGTCAAGATCGCCGCCTGCGGTCTGAACTTCGCTGATCTTCTGCTGGCAAAGGGCACTTATCAAGACAAGCGCCCGCATCCGGTCACGCTGGGGATGGAACTTGCAGGCACTGCCATGGCGGATGCGGGCGGCTTTGCGGCTGGCACACGCGTCGCAGTATTCGCGGGCGCAGGCGGCTTGGCCGAGCAGGGCGTTTTTGCACCCCTGCGCTGCGTTGCGCTGCCCGACGCGATGCCGTTGGAAGTCGCCGCAGGATTTCAGGTCGCCTATGGCAGCAGTCATTTGGCGCTCGTGAAAGCCCGACTTGTCGCAGGCGAAACGCTGTTGGTTCTTGGGGCGGCAGGCGGTGTTGGCCTGACAGCGGTAGAGATCGGCAAGTTGATGGGCGCGCGGGTGATTGCCTGCGCGCGCGGGGCCAAGGGCGCGGTCGCACGCCAAGCTGGTGCGGACGAGGTGCTGGATAGCGACGACCCGGACCTGAAGGCCAAGTTGAAGGCACTTGGCGGTGTCGATGTCGTCTTTGATCCGGTGGGCGGCGCGGACTACCGCACGGCACTGAGCGCGCTGAAACCCGACGGACGCTACCTGTTGATCGGCTTTGCCAGTGGGGATTTGCCCGAGATTGCCGCCAACCACTTGCTGGTAAAGAACGTCGCGGTCATCGGCTTTTGGTGGGGCGGCTATTTGGCGTCTGATCCGGCGGCAGTCACCGGCAGCCTGCGCCAATTGTTCGACTGGTATATAGAGGGGCGCTTGCACCCGCATATCAGCAACGTCCTGCCGCTGGCGCATGCCGCCGAGGGGCTAGAGTTGATCCGCAGCAGGCGCGCCACTGGCAAAGTGGTTATTCGCTGCGATCAGGGTCAGGACACGCGGTAGGCCTCGCGCAGCATCTCGGCGAGACTGTCGCTGAGCACGCCAGACGAGGGCGGCGCGCGGTACATGCAGATCTTCTTGCTGGCCAGCGGCGGTAAGGCCCCACCATGGGCAATCGGCGCGCCATAAAGCTGTGCGGCCCCGCCAAGGGTCGCGTGAACGGCGAGGTCTGCGCCAACGCTGGCCTCGACGGTGCGGGTGCTGTCAGACTCAACCGCCATTTCCCAAGGGATACCGGCCTCGTCCAGCGCGCGTTGGACGCCGTGGCGGAAGATGCAGCCATACTCGAACGCCAAACGCAGGGGGCGGGATTTCCAGGCCAGCCCCTCGGGCGCGCCAACCCAGACGAGGGGCACGGTTTTCAGGACCTCGCCCCCGGCATCGACCGCGTCCTCCGTTGTCAGGATGATGTCGCATTCGCCCCGGTGATGCAGTTGCTTGAGGCGGTTGGTAAATGACGAGATCAGCTGGATGCGGACGCGCGGGAAGGCGGCGTGAAACTGGTGCAGCACCTTCGGGATCGCGGGATAGACCACGTCGCTGGGCACGCCGAGGGTCAGCTCGCCCTCGAATTCCTGCGCAGTGAGGCGGCTGTAGACCTCGTCGTTCAGCGATAGCATCCGGCGCGCGTAGCTGAGCAATTGCTCGCCTGAGCCGGTGACGATGACGCCGCGCCCGGACCGGTCGAGCAGATCGAGGCCGAGGCTTTCTTCAAGCCGCTTCAGCTGCATCGACACAGCACTTTGTGTCAGGTTCAGAAACCCCGCCGCCTTGGTCACACCGCCTGTTTCAGCCACGGCAACAAAGCTGCGGAGTGCTGTCATGTCTAAATTTCGCGGCATATCAATTTTCCTGATTAACCAACTCACAATCATTCGTTTGCAGAATGGATCACATCGGACCATATATATCAAGAATCCCGATGTAAAACCCGTAATCTATCACACAAACGAAAGAAAGCGCTATGTCCTCCTCCCGCACGCTCTCGATTGGCCACTCGCCCGCCCGCCCATCTATCTCACTGATTTCGCTATATTCTTTGTGGCGCTCGCGCCGTGCTCTGGCCTATGTCGAGGCCGCGCGCCTTGCTGATATGGGTCTGACGGTCGAACAGGCCCGCGCGGAAAGCCTGCGTCCGGTTTGGGATGTTCCGGCCAACTGGCTGCGCTAAGCGGTTTTTCTGCGCGCCGACCCCGATCATTAAGCCAATGTTCACACTTGAAACCTATCCGGGTGCTGCCGATATTCAGACGGAGCCCGGACAGATCCTGTTCGGAGTTTTGTAACGCTATGGAGGGTTCCAATGGCACAGTATGAAACCATTCGGTCCGCAAGTGTTGGCGCCCGCGCCTCCGCCCAGATCGATGCGGGTCTCAAGACCCATATGAATAAAGTCTACGGCACGATGTCCGTGGGTATGTTGCTGACTTTCGCGGTTGCTTGGGCAATTGGATCGAACGACGCCCTGTTGTCGATTTTCCGTGATCCTGCAACTCTTCAACCCAATATCTTGGGCTGGATTGCAATGTTTGCACCGCTAGGGATGATTTTCGGTTTTGGCTCAGTCATGCGCCGCAGTTCTGCCGCTGGTGCGCGGTTGTTTTTCTACGCCTTCGCTTCGTTGATGGGGTTGTCCCTTTCGTATGTGTTTGCAGCTTATACTGGCATCTCCATCGCGCAGACCTTCCTTGTTACGTCGATCGCGTTCGCTGGATTGAGCCTTTATGGTTACACAACAAAACGCGATCTGAGCCCGATGTACACCTTCCTTATCATGGGTCTCATCGGCGTCATCGTCGCAATGGTTGTTAACTTATTTCTGCAATCTCAGAGCGTCATGTATGCCGTCGCAATTATTGGAGTTCTAATCTTCGCGGCACTGACCGCTTACGATACGCAGAACATTAAGTCCCAATACGTCGCCCACGCAGTACATGGCGACGAGGAGTGGATCGAAAAGTCCGGGATTCATGGCGCGCTTAACCTTTACCTAAACTTCCTGAACATGTTTCAGTTCTTGTTGTTCTTCATGGGCGGGCAAGAATAACGCCTCCCAGTCCAAGCATCTAAGAGTCTGATTCAAAACTATTCGAACGATTTTAGTTTCTTGCGAGATGTCGTGTGACGCGTCTAATGTGTGCGATGACGATCCAAGCCTCTGCGCTTGCGATAGATTTTTCCCAATCTTTTGATAGGCGGCGACATCGGTTCAGCCAGGCAAAGGTGCGTTCGACGACCCACCGGCGCGGCAGCACTTCAAAGCCCTCTGTGGTATCGGAACGTTTGATGGTCTGGACGGTCCATCGGCCAAGGTCTTTTAGCGCGTCCCGCAGTTTGGGCCCTGCATATCCGCCGTCTGCAAATACATGCCGCAATGATGGATAACGCGAGACGATAGATTTCAACACATCGGGCGCGCCGTCCCGATCCTGAATTCCGGCGCTGTGGACCACAAGGCCCACCAACAATCCGACTGTGTCGGTGACGATATGGCGCTTGCGTCCTTTGATCCGTTTTCCCGCATCGTACCCTCTAACCCCACCACTTTCAGTTGTTTTTACGCTCTGACTATCTATGACCCCGGCTGTTGGCTGGGCCTTACGGCCCTCGGCCAAACGCGCAACTTCCACCAACTTACGGTTCATCTCATCCAGCAAGCCATCATCGCGCCACGCGTAAAAATAACTCCGCACAGTCGAAACTGGCGGAAAGTCGTTGGGCAACATACGCCATTGGCATCCGGTCGTTGCGATGTACAGGATCGCGTCAAATACGTCGCGCAAACATGTCGTGCGAGGCCGGCCAGTTGTCTTGGGCGGCGGCATCAAAGGCGCTATCAACGCCCATTCTGCGTCAGTCATATCGCTTGCGTACTTATCGCTTTTTCTATCATGTTGGCGACGGGTGAGTTCAGTCCAGGCCATTGAGATATCCATTCAGCTTCACAATTGAATAGAAACATAACCAGCTGAACTCACTCAACTAGTTTTAAATCGGGCTCTAAGAAGGGGTCGGTCTTTTAGGCCGGCCCTTTTTTTGTTTTTGGGCTAAAGGTAACGCTCCATCAGCACCGCTGGAAACGTGATGCCCGCAGCAAGCGGCACCTCGATCTCGCGGTGTGCGACAAAGCCCATCTGTTGGTAGAATGGCAGCGCCGTGCGCGTGGCCTGACACACCATTCGAACCACACCTGCCGCACGCGCCTGCCCCAAGCAGTGCTGCATGAGCGCGCTGGCGATGCCTTGCCTTGTGGCACGGTGGTCGGTCACGAAATGGCGCACATGGGCCGTCTCAAGCGCTGTCTTGGCGCCCTCGGGTGCCGCTCGCGTCCACCCCCCTGCCCCAATGATCTGGCCTGCGCGCAGGGCGGCGTAATACGTCCCGCACACCAGCAACTCAGGCCGCGCACGGCTAATGATCGGCAGCGCTGTCACGAGCACGGACGGGGCGTAATCGGCCTTCAGCAGCGCCGGGTAGCTTGCGGCCAGCAGCGCATCCACCGCCGCCATATCAGCACGGGTCGAAGGGCGTATGACAAGTTCGACTTTCATTGTTCTGCAAAAGCCCGCTGGCACCCGCACCCAAACGCGATCAGGCCGCGCGAGGTTTCCCCGGCGCGGCCTGATCCAAATCCGAAAGGCGGCAGATCTACTTGATCTTGCCTTCTTTGTATTCGACATGCTTGCGCGCAACCGGATCATACTTCCGCACAACCATCTTCTCGGTCATGGTGCGAGCGTTCTTCTTGGTCACGTAGAAGTGGCCAGTGCCTGCGCTGGAGTTCAGGCGGATCTTGATCGTGGTAGGTTTCGCCATCGTTGGCACTCCTCAAACGGGGCCGCGCGTATCGCCGCCTACGTGAATTCTAGACTGCGGCTTTTACCGGGGCGGTGGGTGCTGTCAACCGCAAACCGCGTGGACCGTGAGACAATGGCTGTCAATTGGGCCTTCAAAACCGGCCTCCGAAACCGGCAAGCTGACCTGACGGTCTGTGTGCCCTGCGCGACGGGGCTACAGCGCCGCCCGTTTGCGGATCAACCTGACCCAAAAATAAAAATGCGCGGAGGGCCTGTAAGCCGGATTCTGTCCCCCTTGCGGGAGGATGACCATTCCTCTGGGCGGGATGTTGCCACCCGCGCTCTAGCTGCCAACCCGGACCTCTGGGCGAAAAGTGCGCCACGAAGGCGAGGTCCCTATTTGGCATTGCTCCCGGTAGGGCTTGCCTAGCCACCCCTGTTGCCAGCGGCGCGGTGGGCTTTTACCCCACCGGTTCGACCTAACCCCGACATGCGGGGCGGTGTGTTTTCTGTGGCGCTGTCCGTCGGGTTGCCCCGCCCGGGCGTTACCCGGCACCGTTACTTCTTGGAGTCCGGACTTTCCTCGACGCCCCCGAAGGTTTGCCGCGGTCATCCAGCCCTCCGCGCGAGCGCTGGCCTAGGCGCTTATGCGGGCGGGGTCAATTTGGATATTTAGGAAACGGAAGATTTGAGGGCTTCGGCGAGGCCCATATCGGTGGCGCTGAGGGGGCCTGCCGCGCGGGGGGCGTGGCGCAGGCGGAAGGCGTCCAGGCGCGCTTCAAACGGGGCATCGGGGTAGCCGATTTGGCTGAGGGCTTGGGTGAAGCGCGCAGGCTCTGGTGGCTCGGGCGCGGCTTTGGGTGTGGATTGCGCGAGGCCTTGGCGCGCCAGCCGCGTCCAATCAAAGCGCGCGCCGGGATCGATTTTGCGGCCCGGCGCCATGTCGGAATGGGCGATGACGCCATTGGCGGGGATCGACCAGCGGGACATGATCCCTGCAAGAAGGGCCTCTAACGTGGCCATGAGCGGCTCGGAGAACGGCTCGGCCCCGGTATTGGCCATCTCGATCCCGACCGAGCGTGAGTTCACATCACCCTGCCCGCCCCAAGCACCTGCCCCTGCGTGCCAAGCGCGCATGGCCTCCTCGACCATCTGGATCAGGGTGCCGTCGCGGTCGATCAGGTAATGGGCAGAGACCTCGGCCTCGGGATTGCACAGCCAATCACGCGCGCCCGCGCAACTGGGCATCGCGGTGTAGTGCAGCACGATCAACTCAGGGGTCAGCCCGTCCCGGCGCGCCCCGCAATTGGGCGAGGGATGCCAGATCGGGGTCAGTTGCCCTGCGCCGCCAAGCGGAAGGGGCGTGGATCCCAGCCGCAGGCGTAGCCGTCGCCATCAGGGTCGAGGCCTTGGCGATCCTGCTCGGGCCCGCCTGCTTCCAAGAACACCTCCTGGGCCTCGTTGGCATTGGTGTAGCGGTTGCAATTGCGCCCATCGCGGGTGCCGAACAGGTTGGTGCGGCGATACACTGACTGGCCGCGCGGATGGGTCGTGCTGAGTGCAAATTGCACAATGTTGGGACCGAGCCCGCCTTCGGGGCGGTCGGGCACGGCTGTGGGGGCGACGGTCTCGAACTGTTGGCGTTGCTGCTCAAGCCGCTGGCGGTCGCTCTCGATGGTTTCGCGGTTGGCGACGGCGTCAAAGTTCTGCTCGTCCGACAGGCTGGGTGTGCCGGGGGGCGGCGCTTGGGTCACGCCGAGGGCGGCGCGGGTATCGGCGGCGATATCGCCTGTGCTGGCAATGGCTGTGGCCGTGCCGGGATCGGTGCTGAGGGCAGACAGGGGCGCGCCTGCGACCTCGCCAGATACCGCGCCATCAAGGCCTGCGACGGCTTGGCCTGACAAGGCAGCTTCGCGGCGCTGACGCTCGGTCTGGTAAGCTGTGCGGTTGCCGAAGCCGACGCCAGTTGCCTCGGCCCCGCTATCGGGAATCGGCGTTATGTTGCAGGCCGAAAGCCCGAGGCTTAGCAGGAGGGGGAGCACAATACGCATAACGGGTCTGCCTTCGAGTTTTGGCGTGTCTACCACCAGCGGCCGGGTTTATCCACAAATCCTGCGGCGCTTTCCAGCGCGTAGGCGGTGTTCAGCAAATCGCCTTCCTCCCACGGACGCCCGATCAGTTGCAGACTAAGCGGCAAGCCTTGCTTGTCTTTGCCTGTGGGCACTGAGATGCCGGGCAGACCTGCGAGGTTGACGGTCACGGTGAAGACGTCGTTGAGATACATTTGCACCGGATCGGCGTTTGCCATCTCGCCCAACCCAAAGGCAGCGCTTGGTGTGGCGGGGGTCAGGATCGCATCGACGCCAGCGGCGAACACTTCGTCGAAATCGCGCTTGATCAACGCGCGAACGCGGCGGGCGCGGTTGTAGTAGGCGTCGTAGAAGCCTGCTGAGAGGACGTAGGTTCCGATCATCACGCGGCGCTGCACTTCCGGCCCGAAGCCTTCGGCGCGGGTTTTTTCATACATCTCGGTGATGCCGTCGCCTGCGGCAAGTTTCGCGCGGTGGCCAAAGCGCACACCGTCATAGCGCGCCAGGTTGCTGGACGCCTCGGCGGGCGCGATCACGTAGTAGGCGGGCAGCGCGTATTTGGTGTGGGGTAGTGAGATGTCGCGCAACTCGGCCCCGGCGTCTTTGAGCATCGCAGCGCCGTCTTGCCAGAGCGCCTCGATCTCGGCGGGCATACCGTCCATGTGGTATTCTTTTGGGATACCAATGATCTTGCCCTTGATGTCGCCGGTCAGCATCGCCTCGAAATCGGGCACGGCCATATTGGCGCTGGTGCTGTCTTTGGGATCGTGGCCCATCATGGCAGCGCCCATGATCGCGGCGTCGCGCACGGTCTTGGTCATCGGACCTGCTTGGTCGAGCGATGAGGCGAACGCCACAACACCCCACCGCGAGCAGCGCCCATAGGTGGGCTTGAGGCCGACGATGCCGGTGAACGCGGCCGGTTGGCGGATGGAGCCGCCTGTGTCGGTGCCGGTCGCACCTAGGCAAAGGTCTGCGGCGACTGCGGAGGCCGATCCGCCGGACGAGCCACCTGGGGTGAGTGCTGCATCGTCATTGCCGCGCCGCCAAGGATTGACGGCATTGCCATACGTCGAGGTTTCGTTACTCGATCCCATGGCGAATTCGTCCATGTTCAGCTTGCCGAGCATGACAGCACCTGCGTCGAAAAGCTGGCTCGTGACCGTGGATTCGTATTCGGGTTTGAAGCCGTTAAGAATTGCAGAGGCCGCTTGGCTTGGCACGCCTTTGGTGCAGAACAGGTCTTTGATGCCCAGCGGAATCCCCGTCATCGGGGCGGCGTCGCCCGCCGCAATGCGCGCGTCGGCGGCTTTGGCTTGGGCCAGCGCGATCTCGGGGGTTTTGTGGACGAACGCGCCGAGGGCATCTGCGGCCTCGATTTCCGTCAGGCAGGCTTGGGTCAGCTCGACGGATGTGATGTCTTTGGCGGCGAGTTTGGTGCGCGCCTTGGCGATGGTCAGTTTGCTTAGCTCGGACATCTATTCCACCACTTTCGGGACGGCAAAAAAGCCTTCACGGGCTTCCGGCGCATTGGCCAGAACCTTCGCCTGCTGGTTGCCATCGGTGACAACATCGGCGCGGCGCGGCAGGCGCATGGGGGTGACGGAGGTCATCGGCTCGATCCCGTCCACATTGACCTCATTGAGTTGCTCCATGAAGTCGAGGATCCCGGAAAGGTCTTCGGCCAACTTGGGCAGATCTTCTTCGGGCACGGCAATGCGGGCCAGTTTGGCGACGCGGCGGGCGGTGTCGGTGTCGATGGACATGGGCGGTTCCTGAATAACGGATCGGGCTCGGGTTTAGCTTTGGGATGCGGACACCGCAAGCATGTGACGGCGATACACCTCGATCATCCAGCCGAGCATGATGGCGTTAAGGATGTGCCACAGGAAATGCGTGCCGATGGGGAAGATCGCGCAGACCGTCTCGTCGATGGACCGGAAGGTCAGCGAGGCGGTGAGGATCGCCGCGCCAATCAGCAGGCCGCGTCCGGTTTCGGGATGTTTGCGTCTGAGTGCTGCGCCGTAGGCGGCGATCAGGATCGGCAGGGGCCAATATTGGGCAGAGATCTCGAAAAACGGCACTTGGCCGAGGCCGGTGCCGACGAGGGCCGTGTAGGGAATGTAGGCGGCGGTCGCGAGGATGGCGAGCAGCAAGGGCAGGTTCCAGAAGCGGAAATTGGCGAGGAAGATATACAGCAGAATATACAGCAGGATCGGCACAACATCGAGGATCACCGCCCAAACGGTGGCGTGGGTGTGAAACAGGTAGCTGCCAACGCCGATGACAAACACGATGATGCACAGCGCGCGCCCGAACGGATCGGTGACGCGCCGCCACATGAACACGGCGGCAATCAGGAAGGCGAGGTTGGTCGCTGCATTAATTGGCTCAGACCAATAGGTGAAGTCAGTGCGCTCGCAATAGGCGTCGATCTGGCGGAAGAGGCCGTCCATGTGCTGTCTCCTTTGCGGGTGTAAGGTAGGTGGGGAGGGCCAAAACTCCACGTGGAGTTTTGCAAATTCTCACGGGAGAATTAGGGCCGTTCGCGGCGGGCGGCGAAGAAATCTTTCAGCAAGGCTTCCGCCTCGTCAGCCCCGATCCCGTCGATCACCTCGGGCGCATGGTGGGCTTGGGGATGGCTGAACACCTTTGCCCCATGAAGCACCCCGCCGGATTTCGGATCACTCGCCGCAAACACCACGCGCTTGATGCGGGCGTTGGCGATAGCGGCAGCGCACATCGCGCAGGGCTCCAGCGTTACATACAAGACCGCGCCCGGAAGGCGTTCGGATTTGGTCGCCGCACAGCCCGCGCGGATCACGGCGATCTCGGCATGGGCGGTGGGGTCATGGCCCTCGCGGGTGTGGTTGCCATCCGCGAAGATCACCCCATCCGGCATCACCAAAACCGCGCCCACAGGCACCTCGCCGCGCGCAGCCGCAAGGCGCGCCTCGGCCAGCGCGTGATCCATATGTGACGCAAACGGGGACATGGGGTTCTTATAGGCTGCGTTTCGCGGTAGGGCGAAGTTGAAATGCGTATTTTAGGAACTCTGATATGACCGACGCCCCAGAACCAACCGCCGAACGGATCGCCAAGCGCCTCGCGCGGGCCGGGGTTGCGTCGCGCAGGGGGGCTGAAGCGATGATCCTAGCGGGCCGCGTGTCGGTCAACGGCAAGATCATCGACAGCCCGGCGCTGAACGTGACCGAAACCGACCGGATCATGGTGGATGACGCGCCGCTCGCCGCAGCCGAGCCACCGCGCTTGTGGCGCTACTACAAACCCCTCGGTCTGGTCACCAGCGCCAAGGACGAGAAGGGCCGCGAGACAGTATTTGATACGCTGCCCGAGGAGATGCCGCGGGTGATGAGTATCGGGCGGTTGGATATAAACTCCGAAGGGTTGCTGCTGCTGACCAATGACGGTGACATCAAGCGCAAGCTGGAATTGCCCTCGACCGGCTGGCTCAGGCGCTACCGCGTGCGCGTCAACGGCATGCCGACCGAGCCGATGCTGGCCCCCTTGCGCAAGGGCATCACCGTCGAAGGCGAGCGGTTTCAACCGATGGAAGTGACGCTGGACCGCCAGCAAGGTGCCAATGCGTGGCTGACGATTGGCCTGCGCGAGGGCAAGAACCGCGAAATTCGCCGTGCCTTGGGCGAAGTCGGTCTTTCGGTGAACCGCCTGATTCGCGTCAGCTACGGTCCGTTCCGGCTGGACGACATGAAGCCCGGCGATGTCGAGGAGGTCCGCGCGCGGATCATGCGTGAGCAATTGGGGCTGGAAAGCACCAAACCGGACGCGCTTAAGCCCAAACGCCGCCCTGCCCCGCGCCGAGATCGCACAGGCCCACCACCTGTAGGGGGAAAACCGCGTCGCAAATAACCCTTGCGACGAGGTAGCGCAGCGCTCGGCTACTCCCTATATTCAAAGCGACGACAAGAAATGGGGCGAATAATGTCGAATAAGGGACTGAGTTATACAAGCTACGCGCTGCTGTTCGCGTTGATCGTCTATGTCGGCTTCGGCTGGGGCGTCGCATGAGCCAGCGCTTTGGTGGCAAACATAGCCCCGGTGGTGCCTCCGATGTGCCGCGCGCGGATTCGCCTGCCTTGATGGCGGGGGTTAAGGCCTCCAAAGTTGGTGCGCGGGTCAATTTCCTGTTCCTTGCCCCGGTGCCAATTGCGGTATTTGCGTTCGGCAAGCCGCCTGTGTCGATGGCGATAGCCTTGGCAGGCTTTGGCGTGTTGATGATGGCGGCATGGCTGCTGCGCGAAGGCCTGAAGGCCGAGGAAGCGTATGAGGCCCGCAAGGTCGCGCGCCGCCCCGCGATCCCGCGCAAGATTTTGGCATCCGTCGCCACAGGGCTTGGCCTTGGGCTGGCGGGGTTTGCAGCAGATCCCGGCGTGATTGCGCCTGCGGTCTATGCGGTTCTGGGCACTGTGCTGCATTTTGTGTCCTTCGGGCCTGATCCGCTGAAGAACAAAGGCATGGAGGGCATCGACCAGTTCCAGACCAACCGTGTGGCCGAGGCCGTCGATAAGGCCGAAGCGCATCTTGCGGCGATGACGGACGCGATTACGCGTGCAGGCGACCGCGATGTCGAGCGGAAGGTTGAGCAATTCCAGCAAGATGCCCGCGCGATGTTCCGCAAGGTCGAAGACGATCCGCGCGATCTGACAGGCGCGCGCAAGTATATGTCGGTCTATTTGATGGGCGCGCGCGATGCGACGGTGAAGTTCGCCGATTATTACGGGCGGTCGCGCGATGTGCAGGCGCGCACCGATTATCTGGCGCTTCTGGCCGATTTAGGTGGACAGTTCCGCAGCAAAACGGATGTGATGCTGCTGGACGACCGCACCGATCTTGACGTTGAAATTGAAGTTTTGCGCGACCGGCTGGCCCGTGAGGGCGTCAAAGCCCGGTCGTAGATATTAACGATACTGACCCCTTAGGAGGGAAATCCATGTCTGATACCGTGCGCGCGAAAGCGGCTGAAACATTGGCAGAAGTCGAGCAAGTCACCAAGGTGCTGCTCGCCGAGCCGTCCACCGCGTTGGTGCCGTTCGCCGAGGCCGACGCGCCTGTGGCCGCCGAGATCACCAAGGCAATGGCCGAGATCGACATGAAGGACACGAACTCCATCGTGCGTTTCGGATCGGGCGCGCAGGCCGAGTTGCAGGAGATTTCCCAAGCGATGCTTGCGGATGTACGCAACAAAGACGTGGGCCCCGCCGGGGATTCATTGCGCGATATTGTGACCACCATTCGCGGCTTTTCCGTGGATGAGTTGGGTGTGGGCCGCAAGCAAAGCTGGTGGGACCGCCTTCTGGGCCGCGCCAAGCCGATGGCGATGTTTGCCGCGAAGTTTGAGACTGTACAAGGCCAGATCGACAAGATCACCGAAGATCTGCTGGGTCATGAGCACGTGCTGTTGAAAGACATCAAATCGCTCGACAAGCTTTATGAGAAAACGCTGCAATTTTATGACGAGTTGGCGGTATATATCTCGGCCGGTGAAGAGAAGCTGCGCGTTCTGGACGAAGTAGACATCCCCGCGAAGGCCGCTGAGGTCGATGCCGCCCCCGAGAACGATCAGGTCATGCGCGCCCAAGAGCTGCGTGATCTGCGCGCTGCGCGTGACGATCTGGAACGCCGCGTCCATGACCTGAAACTGACCCGTCAGGTGACGATGCAATCGCTGCCCTCGATCCGGTTGGTGCAGGAGAACGACAAATCTTTGGTCACCAAGATCAACTCAACCCTCGTGAACACCGTGCCGCTTTGGGAAACCCAACTGGCCCAAGCCGTCACGATCCAACGCTCGGGCGAGGCGGCAAAAGCCGTGCGCGAGGCCAATGATCTGACCAACGAATTGCTGACCTCAAACGCCAAAAACCTGCGCGATGCCAACAAGATCATCCGCCACGAGATGGAGCGCGGCGTCTTCGACATCGAAGCGGTCAAGCAGGCCAATTCCGATCTGATCGCCACGATCAACGAATCGCTACAGATCGCAGATGACGGCAAAGCCAAGCGCGCCGCCGCCGAGGAAGATCTGAAGAAGATGGAAGCCGATTTGCGCGACACGCTGGCCTCGGCCAAGGCGCGCAAAGACGGTGTGGGCGACGCTGCCGGCACGGCTGTGCCGGGCGTCTGATCGCAAGGAAACCTCACCCATGAAGCGCGCTTTGACATGCCTTAGCCTTCTGGTTGCCCTCGCGGGTTGCCAGGGCTTCGGCGTGTCGGGGCTCGCGCCCAGTGGGGTGCCTGCGCCTGTGTCACGGGCGGCCCCCAGCGCCCCCTCGGCGGCTTCAATCGACTTGTCGCGCTACTATGAGAGCGTGCAATCGCGGATGCTGGCCCTTGGGCTAATGCGCCAAGATGGCGACCGTCCTGATGCAAGCCTGACGGCCGGACGGCTGGCGACGAACTTCGAGAATATCGCACTGTTTAACGAGTATTCGTTGCGCGGGGGACGATTTGTGGCCGAACGCGCGCCCTCGCGCCTGCGCCGCTGGGCCGAACCGGTGATCTTGCAGCCGGTGTTTGGCGCCTCCGTGTCCGAGGTCCAAGTCGCGCGCGATACGGCGGCACTGACGCAATACGCAGCCCGCCTTGCCCGTGTGACCCGACATCCGGTGCAGGTTGCTGTCAGCGGTCCGGCCAATTACCACGTGCTGTTTCTGAACGCCGACGAGCAGCGCGGCGCAGGCCCGCTGTTGCAACAAATCTTGCCGGGCGTTGGGTCGGCCACGATCCGGTCGATCACCGGGATGCCGCGCTCGACCTTCTGCGGGGTCTACGCGTTTGACGACGCCAACCGCCCAAACACCTATGTCGCCGCCATCGCCGTGATCAAGGCCGAGCACCCTGCCTTAATGCGCCTGTCGTGTATCCATGAGGAGATCGCGCAAGGCCTCGGTCTGGCCAATGACAGCCCCGCCGCGCGCCCATCGATCTTCAACGATGACGACGAATTTGCCCTTTTGACCCGGCATGACGAGATCCTCTTGTCGATGCTCTATGATCCCCGCCTGCGCCCCGGCATGACGCCCGAGCAGGCCCGCCCCCTTGTCGCGCAAATCGCGCGCGAGAAGGTCAGCGGTTCGAGTTAAGATATGACACAGCTTTTGAGTCCTGATACCTTTGAGTTCTTTGCCCGCTATTTGCTTGCCGGGTTTATCATGCTGTCCGTGCGTAGCTGGTTCATTGCGGGAGCTCGGCCCAAAGCTGGTGAGGTCATTCTCGATTCAGTAATCTTAAGCTTAATAAGCCAAGCAGTATTTCAAGTATTGATTTGGGCAACCAAGCAAGGCGACGCAGTGCAAGCCGCAAGTAGCACGAGTGACCCGATATTTTTTTTGGAAACCCTAGTATTACCGGCCATTCTCGGGGCTGCACTTGGCAAGGGCTTATCTTCAGAAAAAATCGCAATTGGATTAAGACGTCTCGCTTTGCCTAACTCCCATCCAGCCGAAAGAGCATATGACTTTGCGTTTTCCAACTTAGACAGCCCTCGATTTGTGATAGTCTCCTATAAGGACGGCACAGTGATCCATGGATATTTCGGGCAACGCTCGCTTGCGGCGACGGACGGCAACCGCAGCGACATTCTGCTAGAGAGGTTATACGAAGTCACCATTGACGGCGAGTGGAGCGAAAGCCAACCAGCTCGAACTGCGCTGTTAATGATCCAAGATATCAGATCCATCGAATTTCTCGAACCGGAGGTAAGTAGCGATGACACGTAAAGTACTGGTTGAGGGGTATTCTCCGAGGGGGAAAATAATTTCAGTTCAAAATGGATACCAGCCGAAAGCTGAACGTCCCGCCCCTCCAAAACCCCCAAGAGCAACGACTGTTGTGACCAAACCACGGAAGACCGACTGATGCCCATTTTCGATTTCCTCTCCGGCCAGTTTATCGACGTCATCCACTGGACCGACGACACCCGTGACACGATGGTCTCGCGCTTCGAGCGCCAAGGTCACGAGATTAAGTACGGGGCCAAACTGACCGTGCGCGAAGGCCAAGCGGCTGTTTTCGTTCATGAAGGCCAGCTGGCGGATGTGTTCACGCCGGGCCTGTATATGCTCGAGACGAACAACATGCCGATCATGACGTCGCTCCAACACTGGGATCACGGCTTCAAATCGCCGTTCAAATCCGAGATTTACTACGTCAACACCACCCGCTTCAACGATCTGAAATGGGGCACCAAGAACCCGATCATGACCCGCGACCCTGAGTTCGGCCCCGTGCGCATCCGCGCGTTCGGCACCTATTCGGTTCGCGTCACCGATCCGGCCAAGTTCCTGTCCGAGATCGTCGGCACCGACGGCGAGTTCACCATGGACGAGATCAGCTACCAGATCCGCAACATCATCGTGCAAGAGTTCAGCCGCGTGATCGCAGCGTCTGGCATTCCGGTGCTGGATATGGCCGCAAACACGGGCGATTTGGGCAAACTGGTCGCAACCGCAATCACCAGCACAATCGCGGGCTACGGCCTGTCGCTGCCCGAGCTTTATATCGAAAACGTCAGCCTGCCGCCTGCGGTGGAACAGGCGCTCGACAAGCGCACATCGATGGGTGTCGTGGGCGATCTGAACGCCTATACGCAATTTTCGGCAGCCGAAGCGATGACCACTGCGGCGGCAAATCCCGGTGGCGATGGCGGCTTGGGCGCGGGGCTTGGCGCAGGCCTCGGCATGGCGATGGCAGGCCAGATGGCCGGCAACATGAACCCGTGGGCAGCACAGCAACCGCAACCTGCCGCAGTTCCCACACCCCCTCCGCCGCCACCAGTCGAGCATGTCTGGCACATTGCCGAGAACGGCGCGACGACCGGGCCGTTTTCAAAAGCCAAGCTGGGCCGCATGGTCTCAGACGGTCAACTCACGCGCGAAACCTTCGTCTGGACGGCGGGTCAAGATGGCTGGATGAAGGCCGAAGATGTGACCGAGTTGGCACAGCTTTTCACCGTCAAGCCGCCGCCACCTCCGGGCGCCTAGGCCCCCCCGATGGCACAGGCCGACAAGACCGAAGCGCCTAAAACCGAGCATCGTTTTCCCTGCAATGCCTGCGGGGCGGACCTGCGTTTTGCGCCCGGCGAGACCGATCTGGTTTGCGATCATTGCGGGGCGCGGACCGAGATCGAGGGGCTGTCTGGCGGCCCCGTCGAAATCACCGAGATCGATTATTTGCGCGCCTTGGAAGGTCTGGACGTTGCCGAGACGGAAGTTACGCGCGTCTCCACCTGCCCCAATTGCGCGGCACGGGTCGAGTTTGACCCGGACATTCACGCAACCGAATGTCCGTTTTGCGCCACGCCAGTGGTCACGGATACCGGCGAGCAGCGCCAGATAAAGCCCAAGGGGATGTTGCCCTTCGCGCTGGCCGAACGCGAGGCCAAGGCGGCCATGACCAAATGGCTGGGCAAGTTGTGGTTCGCCCCCAATGGCTTGCAAGCCTACGCGCGTAAGGGACGGAAAATGCAGGGCATTTATGTGCCCTACTGGACCTATGATGCGCAAACCAAAAGCAGCTATAAAGGCCAGCGCGGCACGGTTTACTACGTCACCCAAACCGTGATGCGCGACGGAAAGCCTGAGCAACGGCAGGTGCAGAAGATCCGCTGGCGGTCGAAATCGGGGCGCGTTGCGCGGTTCTTTGATGATGTGTTGGTGCTGGCTTCGCACAGCCTGCCCAAGGACATGACCGACAGGCTAGAGCCTTGGGATCTTTCGCAAATGATGCCCTACACGCCCGAGATTTTGGCGGGCTTTCGGGCCGAGGGCTATACGGTGGAGCTGCCCGATGGATTGGGCGAGGCGCGCGGCTATATGGACCGCGTGATCCTGCGCGACGTGAAGTTCGACATCGGCGGAGATCGCCAACGCGTCGATCATATTGCCACCGATGTCAGCTCGGTCACGTTCAAGCATGTGCTGCTGCCGGTGTGGCTGGCGGCTTATAAATACAACGGCGAGACCTACCGCTTTGTGGTGAACGGCCAAACTGGTCAGGTGCAAGGCGAGCGGCCTTGGTCTGCCTGGAAAATCACTTTTGCCGTGGTGCTGGGCGTGATCGTCGCGGGCGCAATCGGCTTCGTGTTGGCAAACGCCTAAGGTCTGGACCGGGCACGCTGTTATCGCTAACGGTGGCGCATAAAGGAGAGGCCAGATGATCCTATGTGCGGGCGAAGCCCTGATCGATATGTTGCCGCGTGAAACCACGGACGGTGAGGCCGCGTTCGCGCCTTATCCGGGCGGTGCAGTGTTCAATACAAGCGTCGCTCTGGGGCGTTTGGGCGTGGAGACGCAGCTTTTCACCGGCCTGTCGCGCGACCTGTTCGGGCAGCGGCTGGAGGCGGCGCTCAGTGCCAGCGGTGTAGGTGCTGATCTTGCCGCGCGCTCGGATCGCCCGACGACGTTGGCCTTTGTGACCCTGACCGATGGGCATGCTCAATACGCGTTTTATGACGAGGGCACTGCCGGGCGGATGCTGTCTGAGGCCGATTTGCCAAGCGATTTGGCGGGAGTTTCGGCGCTGTTTTTCGGGGGGATCTCGCTGGCTGTGACGCCCTGCGCCGATGCCTATGCCGCCTTGTGCCTGCGCGAGGCCGCGCGAGTGCCCGTGATGATCGACCCCAATATTCGCCCGTCATTTATCGCCGACGCCCCCGCATACCGCGCGCGGATCGCCAAGATGATCGCGGTGGCTGACATCATCAAGGTCTCGGACGAGGATTTGCATTGGCTGGAGGGCGCTGGTGATGCAGACGCACTGGCCGCATCGCTGCTGGCGCGCGGCCCGAAACTTGTCTGCATCACGCGCGGGGCCGAAGGGGTGACGGCATATACGGCCAAAGGCAAAGTGCATGTCGCGGCCCAGCGCGCCGACGTCGTCGATACGGTGGGCGCAGGCGATACGTTCAATGCCGGGTTGTTGGCAGGGCTGGCGCAGGCCGGGTTGCTTAAAAAAGAGGCAGTTGCGGACTTGCCGGAGGACGGATTGCGCGCGGCCTTGTCTTTGGGCGCACGCGCCGCAGCGATCACGGTCTCGCGCGCCGGGGCCAACCCGCCTTGGGCGGCTGAGTTGTGAGGGCGCTGGTCCAACGCGTCACGCAGGCTTCTGTCGCGGAAGGCGGTGCGGTGATCGGCGATTGCGGGCCGGGGCTTTTGATCTTGGTGTGCGCCATGCAGGGTGACGAAGATGACCGAGCGGCGGTGCTGGCGGCGAAAATCTCGAAGCTGCGAATCTTCAAGGATGACGCGGGCAAGATGAACCGCTCAGTGCTTGATATAGGCGGCGAGGCCTTGGTGGTCAGTCAGTTCACGCTGGCCGCAGATACCTCGCGCGGCAACCGTCCGGGGTTCTCGGCAGCGGCTTCTCCCGAGCGCGGCGAGGAGCTGTATCTGGCATTCTGCAAGGCGCTGGTGGGGCTTGGCATTCCAGTGGCTACGGGTCGGTTTGGTGCGGATATGGCGGTCTCGCTCGTGAATGACGGCCCCGTAACGCTGTGGCTGGACGTCTGAACTGCTGCTAGTTTATCGCCTGCCTTTCGGGTCGAAACACTGTGTGACGCCCGCGCCCTTCGTGTTTTGAGACATATGTGGCCTTGTCAGCGTCCGACAGGATCTGCTCGGGCACCAGCGCGTCATAGAAGGTCGAGATCGTGGTGCCGATGCTGGCGGAAATCCGGCACGATTGGCCGTTATACTGCATCGGTTCTTCCAGCCGCGTGATAATCCGTTCAGCGATTTTGCTGACGGTACCCAGATCATTGCAACTGGCCAGCAGCACGACAAATTCGTCGCCACCAACACGTGCAACGGTATCGTCGCGCCGGGTTTCTTCGCGCAAAATGCCTGCGACCTGCAACAGCACATGATCGCCCGCCGCGTGGCCCAATGTGTCGTTGACCGCCTTGAAGTAATCCAGATCGATATGCATCACACCAAATCCCAGAGGGCTGGGAGCGCCAGACACCCGCGCAAGCGCGCTGTCCATGGCGCGCCTGTTGTGCAACCCGGTCAGGGTGTCGGTCATGGCTTCGGTTTCCGCGCGGTCTCTTCCAGCCTCCAGCCGCGCGTTTAGCTTGTCGTATTCATTGAACGCGGCGGTTTTGGCTTCGAGCAGGAACAGCATTTCCGCCGTCAGGTCCGTCGGTGCGAAATCGGCCAAAGTTAGCGCGAACCGGGCCAAGATTGGGATCAGGTTGGCCCCCGGCGACAGGTTCAACAACATTCCGGTGCCCGCAGGCAAGGCCACGGCGAATGCTGTGAAGGATAGATCGGGATGGGCTTGCAGCGTGACCTTCAGGCGGGTTTGCACCAACAAAGACAACGCCTCGATTGTCGCCGCCGCTGTGGGTCGCTTGATCGCGATCAGATCGAAGAGGTCGCAGCCTACATATTCTGTGCCCAGCATCTTGGCTGCTGTTTGGCCTGCCCCGATGACCTGCCCCCCGGCCCCGACCCAAATATGCATGGGCATAAGTCGGTCGAGGGCATCCCCCTCTAGCGTGATAAAACGGCTTTTCGGGGCGCGCGGTGCGGACGCCATCTAGGCCCCTCCCGCCAAGGCAAAAGCGCGCCCTTCGGCAAAGCTGGCATCATGCACGGTCAGGTGGATGCAATCCTCGCCCGGTCCGATGCTGAGCACCTCCATCATCACCAACGCGCCGTAATCATCTGCCATTGCACGCAAAATCCCAGCCATGACTGACCCGGCCCCGGCTTGCGGCGAGCGCACGTGCAGCTCGAATCCATGGGTGGACACGCGGGCCAGTTCCAGTTCCGGCAGGTCCAAATCAGGCAGGGCGAGGCGCGCGCGGTCTGGCAAATCTTCAAGCGCCATTAGAAATTCAACGAAGGTCGTACCGGAGAATCGCAACAACCTCCGCACCGAATTCATGCTGGGATTGGTCACAAGATAGGTGCCGAGGTCTTCGAGCATCGCCGCGCGCGGCTTGTTCAGCACCGCACTGCCCGACGCGATGATCTTGCCCGTCAAAGCCGCGTCATACGGCTTCAACGAGTCGAAATCATCAAACGGCAGCCCGCTATGGCCCACAACGGCTTGCCATGCCGGTGCGCCATAAGTGTCAGCGATAAAGCACTGGATCGAGCGGTTTACCAAACCATGCATGAAGCCATCCCAAGTTCCGTCTGGGACCGCTCCTACGCCTCAGGTGTTAACAAATTCCAAATAGGCGCAACTAGAAATCCGTTGGCGCCCCGCCCTCGGCCTTCCGGCGCGCAACGAAATCGGCCAATTCATCCTTAATGGCGATGTCCAGCGCGGGCGGTTCAAACTCGGCCATGATCTGCTTGAAGATGTTATGAGCGCGCTCGGCGGTCCAAATTCCCCCACCTGCTTCCCACGCCTCGAAATTGCGCCAATCGCTTGCAATGGGCTGATAAAACGCCGTCGCATAACGGTCTTGGGTGTGCTGCGTGCCGAAAAAGTGGCCGCTTGGACCGACCTCTTTGATCGCATCCAGCGCGATCTCGTCGGGGCCTGTGGCGTAGGTCGCGGGCTCCATATAGCGCTGGATCATCTGGATCACTTCGCAGTCCATGATGAATTTCTCAGGCGAAGCGACAAGGCCACCTTCAAGCCAACCAGCCGCGTGGTAGACCATGTTCGTGCCCGACTGGACCGAGGCCCAGAGGCTGTTGGATGTCTCCCACATGGCTTGACCGTCGGGCACGTTGGCCGCGCACACCCCGGACGAGCGCAGAGGCAGTTTATAGTATCGCGCCATTTGCCCGGTCATCTGCGTCGCGCGCATATATTCGGGCGTGCCGAACGCGGGCGCGCCGGATTTCATGTCGACATTCGAGGTAAACGTGCCGATCGCGCAGGCGCAACCGGGGGCGACGTATTGGAACAGCGCGATGGCCGACAGACCTTCGGCCAGCGACAAGGCGACCGCGCCGGACATGGTCACGGGGGCCATCGCGCCTGCCAGTGTGAACGGCGTGACCACGACCGCTTGGCCGCGCCGGATCATGCGCAAACACCCGTCGATCATGGGAATATCGTGCTTGAGCGGCGAGGTAGAGTTGATGTTGGTATACATGCGCGGGGTGGCGCAGAACTCTTCTTCCGTCAGACCTGACGCGATCTTGACCATTTCCATCACGTCCTCGACACGTTCTTTGCCGAGTGAATAAGCATGCATGACTTTGTCCGAGATCGTCAGCTTGTCATAGAGCACATCGAGGTGGCGCTCGCGCGCGTGGATATCGACAGGCTCCACCGGATAACCGCCTGCGAAATGGATGCAGTTGAAGTATTGCGTCAGCTTCAAAAGGTCTTGGCATTGCTTGCGGGTGCCGGGAACTTTCTTCCCGATCTCTAAGTCATAGTAGTTGGGCGGCGAGGAGACATTGCCAAACAGGATGTGATTGCCGCCAACCACCAGCTTGCGGTCTGGATTGCGCGGGGTCAGCGTGAACGTCGCGGGCGCGCGTGCCAGCATTTCCATCACCCAATCGCGGCCCATTTTGACGTTGGTGCCGTCGACTTTGCAGCCGGCTTGCTTGAACAGCTCGATGGATTCCTCATTGAGGTATTCGATGCCGATCTCTTCGAGGATGCGCATCGCGCCATCATGGATTGCCTCGACCCCGGCCTCATCCAGCGGCTCGGTCGGACGGTCCACATTGACAGGCAAGCGCCATGGCATCTGGTGGACGGCTGCTGTGCCCCGGCGGTCTGCGCCGCCTGCCCGGCCTCCGGCCCTACGCCGTTTTGGTGATGGCTCGGTCATGATGCGCGTCCTTTGTTAGGTTGCGCATAGAATGGCGTGGCTGCCGGGTTTGGGTGTGCTATCTGCGACGACTTTTGTCGTTTTTCTATTCAGTTCCGTCGGACTTGATGGCCTCAGCGCGCATCAAGCCACCTCGGCAGATGCCCAACATCGGGCAGCACCACGTCTGCCAGCGGCGAGAGCGTGGCTGTATCCGCAGGCCCGGTCAGCACGCCAACGGTGATCATACCAGCCGCGCGCCCCGCGGCCAGATCATGGGTGCTATCGCCCACCATCACCATGCGCTTTGGATCAAGGCCCAGGGCTTTTGCGCAGGCCAGAAGGGGGCGCGGCGAGGGCTTGGCCCCATGCCCGCTGTCAAAGCCGATCACCTGGTCGAATGCATGCTCGATCCCGGCCTCGGCCAGATGGGCGCGCGCAGGCGCTTCGGCATCGTTGGTGACGACTGCAAGGCGAATGCCGCGTGCCTCTAGTTCTAGGATTAACGGCACCAGCGGCGCGGCTTCGATCATCGTGGCCTGCTCGGAGGCGGCGTTGATGCGGGCCAGCAGCGCCGGGGCCTCGGTCTGCGGCATCTCGGCGGCCAGCACGAGGGCGATGGACTCGGGCGTGTCGGCGATCACAAAGCTGTCGGGATGAAATCGAGTGGTTTGCAGGTCAAATCGCAAGCTCTCGGCAAGCCTGTGCAGCAGGATTTGGTCGCCTTGGGCCAGATCGCACAGCATCCGCAGCGCCCAATTGCCCCAACTGGCCTGAAAGTCAAAAAGCGTGCCATCTTTGTCGAAAATGATGCCGGCAATCATGGCGCTGTCCCTTTGGGGTGCAAGTCAGCGACTCGCTTCGACGCAGATTAAGACTGCCGCGCAGATCAAGTCCAGTGCATCTCGGCGCCGCCGGGCAGGGCTGCGCGTGCCATCATCGGGGCCTCGGGGTCGACATCTTCATCTTGGCAGAAATCACGCACCCAAGTGTCCTGAGACAACAGGTAGTCAAGGATCGCCAGCAAGGTCTCGGACTGGCCCGCGCTTTGCTTCAGCGTATCCACATCCATGCCCGACGCGCCTAGAAAGCCCGACAATATCTCGTCCTGCGCGCCCATCCAGCCGAGCGCTTTGAGTGCCAGAACCTGTGCCTGATCTTCGGTCATATTTTCCCCTGTCAGCCTTACGCAGACGTCACTTGGTAACGACTTGTTAACCATTTGCGCTGAAAGTTGAGCCGAGAACAAGCGAAGCCGCGCTGTAGCTGCTTGCCCGGCCGCCAAACGGTGTGTCACCAGTGTGAGGAGAGGCGTATGTCAGGGACTATCCTCGTCGTAGATGATGTCGCCACCAACCGCATCGTCATGAAAGTAAAGCTGGCCAGCGCCTGCTACGGCGTTTTGCAGGCCACGGGCGGGCGCCAAGCCTTGATCATGGCGCGGCGCGAAAAGCCGGACCTGATTTTGCTGGACGTGATGATGCCGGACCTTGACGGGTTTGCCGTGTGCATAGCGCTAAAGTCTGACCCCAGCACCGCCCATATCCCTGTTATCATGGTCACAGCCATGGCCGATAGCGACGCGCGTCTGCGCGGCTTGCAGGCGGGCGCGGACGAGTTTCTGACCAAACCGCTGGACGAGATGACGTTATTGGCGCGGGTGCGCAGCCTTATGCGCAGCCAGTCCAGCGCATCGGACCGCCGCATGCACGACCAGACCCGCCAAGCGCTGGGAGGGCAAACTGAGGCGGGCGAACTTGGCCCCCGCAGCGACCAATGCATCGGCATCATCACCCACGGCAAACAGATTGCGATGCACTGGCAGCGCGCTTTGTCGGGTCGGATGCCGTGCGAATTTACCTCCCTCAGCCGCGAATCCGCTCTGGCGGCCAGCAAAAATCAGCCCGACCTGTTCTTGATCGAGGCCAATCCACAACATCCTGAAGGCGCGTTGCAGATCGTGGCCGACTTGCGCGCGCGCCCGTCCACGCGCCATGCCTCGCTGGTGATCATCCTGCCCCAGGATGCACAGCGCGTTGCGGCCCAAGCGCTCGACCAGGGTGTGAACGAGGTGCTGAGCCAACCGGTTGATATGGAAGAGCTGGCCTTGCGCCTTGGCACCCAACTGCGCGCCAAACGCGGTGCAGACCTGCGCCGGGCTGAGGTTGAGGCAGGCTTGCGCCTTGCGGTGATCGACCCGCTGACGGGGCTGTTCAACCGCCGTTATGCGCTTAATCACATGGAGAATATCTCTGCGCGCGCCGCGCGGACCGGGCGTGATTTCGCGGTGATCATGCTGGATTTCGACCACTTTAAGCAGGTCAACGATCACTACGGCCATGCCGTCGGCGACCAGGTTCTGGCCGAAGTTGCGATGCGCCTACGCGAGAAGCTGCGTGCGATGGACCTGATCGCGCGGCTGGGCGGAGAGGAATTTTTGATCGTGCTGCCTGATACCGGTCTTGGGCAGGCCGAGCGCATTGCCGCCCGAATGTGCCGCCTTATCGAGATGGCACCGGTGATCTGCCCCGGCGCGGGCGGCACGCGCAGGGTCAGCGTGACGGTTAGCCTTGGTCTGGCAATGGGCGGGCCGCGACGGCGCGAGGCCGATCCTGCGGTCCTGATCGAACAGGCCGACGGCGCGCTGTATGCCGCCAAAGCAGGTGGGCGCAACACGGTTCGGGTCGCGGTAGATGCGCCGCTTATGCTGCCAGCGACGCCAATCGCGTTGCCAAAGGCGCTCCCTGATATGGCCGAGCGTAAAGCGGTCTAGCAACAGTTCCTCTCAAGCAAATTGAAACAAACTACTTAGACTCAAGTTTCAAGTGCAACACCCACGGCCCAAGGGGCATAGGATGTTGCGATGGACAGACGATACAAACACCTCAATGGCGAGGAACGCGGCGTGATCTCTGCGGAGCATCGAAGGGGGGCCAGCCTACGGGCCATCGGCTCACTTCTTGGCCGCTCTGCGAGCACGATCGGGCGGGAATTGGTCCGCGGCCGGGGGGTTGACGGCCACTATAGCCCGCAGGCGGGACGTCGTGTTCATGATGCACGACGGCTGCGAAGTCGGCGACCTCGCAGGCTGGTCGAGGGCGGCGCGCTTCATACCTGGGTTCATGGTAAGCTGGTGCATTTGCACTGGTCGCCGGAACAGATTGCGGGCAGGCTTGGGGCCATGCATCCCGATGATCCTGATCAACGCGTCAGCCATGAGACGATCTATGCCGCGATCTATGCGCAGCCGCGCGGCGGGCTGAAGGCGGCCATGATCGAGGCTCTGCGGCAGAGGAAACCAGCGCGGGGACGGCGACGAACAACCCTCGCAGGAAGCTCCATGGTCCCGGAAACGTTACGGATTACTCATCGCCCCGAAGAGATTGAGGCGCGGATCGTTCCCGGCCACTGGGAGGGGGATTTGATCAAGGGTGCCTTCAACCGCTCGTCGGTGGGCACGCTGGTGGAGCGCAAAACCCGCTTCGTTGTTCTCTGCAAAATGAACGGCAATGGTGCCCAGGCCGCGCTCGACAGCTTCACCCGGCAGATGAAGCGACTGCCCGCAGCAATGCGCAAGAGCATGACCTATGATCGCGGATCGGAGATGGCCTGCCACCCCGAACTTGCCCGCCGTCTGAAAATCGACATCTGGTTTTGCGACCCGCACGCGCCTTGGCAACGCGGTTCGAACGAGAACACCAACGGATTGCTACGCCAATTCATGCCGAAGGGAACCGACCTTTCCCAAGCCAGTCAGACCTGGCTTAACGACGTTGCATGGCTCCTGAACGGACGCCCCCGAAAAACGCTAGGTTGGACAACCCCCGCCGAAGCAATGGCAGAGGAAATCCTAGTCTTCAATTCAACCGTTGCACTTGATGTTTGAATCCAAGCTATTGCCTATCAATTGCTTTGCGGCGCGCGCGGCGGACGGCCCTCACCGCGCGGTGGCCCGCCGCGCCTTACGCTGCCTTCAAGGCGATCCGCGAAACTGGCCCGCTCAGCAGCGTTGAGCGACAGCAGGTAGGTGACAATCGCTTCTTCGCCCAAACCCGACCGCGCCGCGTTGGCTGCCGAAATCTTCTCAAACGCCGCGCGCAAATCCAGTTCCGAAAACGTGTCCGAGCGCAGTTGCGCCAAGATCGCCTGCATCGCCGTCCGCCCCATTTCGCGCGAATTGCCCAACTGGCTCGCATCTGGCCGCAAGAGCCGCCGCATCGTGCGTGCATCATCCGGCGTCATCGCGCGCAGAAATGGGTTCGGCCCATCGATCCGCGCCGATTGCGGCCCACCGTCTTTGCGAAAATTCAACGCGGTCCCAGCCACCAGACCAATGACGGCAAGGTTCATCGCCAGCGATAGAACCAGCGCGATCTTCATCCAACGCGGCGCGCGCGGAGCGGGGCCGCCGGGGGTCTGAGGTGTTGCATCGCTCATGGCTTAGCCCTCCAACAAGGTGGAATCGAAGCTCCAGAAGACGTCTTCCAGCGCAGTTGTGTCCCCGCCCAACAGATCAGATGTCAGGGTCGAGACCGCATCCGGCGGGCTGAGGCCAATGCCAAATCCGACAACCAGCGCTGCCGTCAAACCGCCCAGCGACGACCAGCCACCAAAGCCCAAATCAAGCGAGAACCATCCGCCGCCTTTGGCGTGCACGGGTGCTGCACTGAACGGGGCGGGTTGATGGGCAATCGCATCCGCTTCGATCCGGGCAAGCAGCGCATCCGACGCGTCGGGGGACATGTCGCGGGCTTGCGCAAACATCGCCTCCAGCTCCGCCTCAAGCGCTGGGTCGAGGTCAAATTCTTTTGGATCAGTGTTCATCATCATACCCCAGATCGGTGCGGCGCGCGGCGAGGGCCGTGGCCAGGTTGCGTTTGCCCCGCGCGGTCAGACTTTCGACCGCCTCGGTGCTGACGTCCATGATCTGCGCAATCTCAGGATTGGTCAGATCTTCCAGATGGCGCAGAACCACCGCTTCGCGTTGCCGGTCGGGCAGGCTTGCGAGCGCGTCTTGCAACGCCGTGCTGCGCGCCCCTTGCGTCAAGCGAACCTCGGCGGCCGGACCGGGATCGACAGGTTCCGCAATCGCATCCAGATCAACCGCAGCCTCACCGCGAGATTTCTGCCGCCGCATCCGGTCCATGCACAGGTTGCGCGTGACCGTATAAAGCCAGGTTGAGACCTTCGCCTCGTCCGCGCGCCAGCCGGGTGCGGCCTTCCAGAGCCGCAACATCGCTTCTTGCGCGACATCTTCGGCCTCGGCCATATCGCCCAAAACGCGCGCGGCCAATCGCAAGGCCATCGGCGTCAAGCGCCGCGTCAGCACCCGCGCCGCAGTCGGATCGCCCTCGGCATAAAGCCGCAGCAGGTCCGCGTCACTGGCGGCATCAAGGGCATCAAACGGCATGGTCATGGACCTCTGGCGTATCCTCTCAGCGGCCCGAGGGCCAAAGGAATTTGCGTCTCCCGGTCCCACGGGTGGGGTGGAACCGGAAGACGCTGCGGTAACAGCTGGGACTTAGTTGTTACCGCGGGGGCCACCACGACGCGCGCCCATCTCAGCCCGAGCGGTGTCGAACTCTTCTTGGCTAACGGTGCCGTCGTTGTTTTCATCAAAGATACGGAAGAACCGTGCGCCGCGATCACCCTGCCCGCCGCGACCGCCACGCTCGCCTGCTGCGGCTTCCATTTCCGCCATAGACACAAGGCCATCGCCGTCGGTATCGGCACGCTCGATCATACGCGCGACGCCATTTGTGCGGCGCTGATCTTCGCGGGCCTCGGCAGCGGCAATCATCTCGTCTGCCGACAACAGACCGTCGCCATTGGCGTCTGCCGTGGTGAAGCGTGCGGCCGCTTGGCCTTCAAGCTCGGCCTGGGTCACGCTGCCGTCGCCGTTCAGATCAAGCTGCTCAAAGTTCATGCCACCGCCGCGCCGATCATCGCCACCGCGACCGGGGCCACCGGCTGCGTAGGCAGCGGCAGAGCCCATCAAAAGGGATGCGATCAGGGTGCCTGTCAGGAATGTGGTCTTTTTCATGGGTCTTCTCCTTGGTGAGGTTTTTCAACCGCCGCTCTCTGGCGGTCTCACAAGGTCAAACGAAGCGCAGTCGGGTTTCCGTCGCACCTTGCGCAATTTTTTGCAAGCCAGTTCTGCTGCTGCGTCTTGCGACAGGCTGACCCATGACAACCTGTCAGCGTTTCATTGCGCTTGAAGGGACATAGGGTTGGTTTGCGAACAGAGCTGAAGGATCAGCAATGAATACCAATACACTTGCAATCGGTGAAAATCGGTTGGTCAAACCTGCTATGCTACGTGGATGGCGCAGACGCTGCCCACATTGCGGGGCGGGACCGTTGATGCGTGGCTATCTGACCGTGCGCGACAGTTGTGCTGTGTGCGGCGAAGAATTGCACCATCACCGCGCCGATGATGGGCCAGCCTATCTGACAATCCTGATTGTCGGGCACATTATGGCCCCGGCCCTGCATTGGGGCTTTGTGACCTTCCGGCCCGAGCCGATGACGCTGGCGACAGTGTTCTCGGTCGGATGCGTCGTATTGTCGATGTATTTGCTGCCCCGCCTGAAAGGGGCCATGATCGGTTACCAATGGGCGCGGCGGATGTATGGGTTTGGCAAGAACGCCTGAGCGCGCGCCCGAGGACAGGAGCTTGGGCCAATGATTGACAAAACCGCACTCCGAGACGCCGCGACCGTCATTCTGGTGCGCGATGCGGGCGGAACTCCGTCGGTCCTAATGGGACAGCGCGGGGCGAACGCTGCCTTCATGCCCTCCAAATTCGTGTTCCCCGGTGGCGCAGTGGACCCCGAGGACGCGCATGTGCCGATGGCGCGCGATCCCGATGCGGTGACCGCGCAGAAGCTGGCGATGCGTCCGGTGACGGCGGCGGCCCCGTCTGCGCGGGCGCTTCTGGGCAGTGCGATCCGCGAGGTTTGGGAAGAAACGGGCCTGCGGCTGGGACGCGATGCACAGAGTGCTAATGCGGTTGGCCTCGGCGACAGTTGGGACCAATTTCTCGCCACCGGGCACCTGCCCGACCCAAGTGCCCTGCGTTTCTTCTTTCGCGCTGTGACGCCGCCGGGACGCCCGCGCCGCTTTGATGCGCGGTTCTTCATCGCGCCCGTGGAGGCCTTGGCCGATGATCCCGACGACTTTTCCAAAGCCTCGGACGAGTTGAGCTATCTACATTGGGTGCCCTTGGCCGAAGTCCGTGCGCTGGATCTGGCGTTCATCACCGAAGTGGTGCTGGCCGAGGTCAGCGCCAGCCTACCCAGCCTCATCGTGCCAAAGGCGGTGCCGTTTGTTTTGAACGACGATACCAGCCGGATCGAATGGCTTTAGAAGGCCGCTAATATGGCATCGGATGCGCCTTATGGACTGCGTTCAATTCGCCCATCACCTCGTCGCTTAGCGTCACTTCGGATGATCCCAGCGCAATCTCAATCTGCTCCATTGTCGTTGCCCCGAAGATCGCCGAGGTCATGAAGGGGCGCGTCGCGCACCACGCCAGCGCCATCTGCGCCGGGTCCAGCCCGTGCTTGTCGGCCACCTCGCAATAGGCATCGACGGCGCCTTGGGCGCGCGGCTCGTACCGTCCGCCAAGGCTGGGCACCAGATCGAGGCGCGAGCCCTTTGGCACGGCCCCACCGCGATATTTTCCGGTCAGAAGCCCCACTGCGAGCGGCGAGAAAGCCAGCAGACCGATATTTTCGTTCACGCTCGCCTCGGCTGCATCGGTGTCGAAAATTCGGCACATGAGCGAGTATTCATTCTGGATCGAGGCCACGCGCGGCAGGCCTTTTTCTTCGGCAACCCGCGCCCATTGCGCCATGCCCCATGCACTTTCATTCGACAGCCCTATCGCGCGGATTTTGCCTGCGTCGATCAGCTTCTGGGCGGCGGTTAGAATGTCCTCAATCTCGGCGCGCACAAGCGCCGCGCTGTCGCGGCCCGAAGGATCGAAGGTCCAATACTGGCGGAACTGGAAACTGCCCCGGTTCGGCCAATGCAACTGATAAAGATCGACGTAATCCGTCTGCAACCGTGCCAAGGAGCCTTCCAGCGCCTCAGTCAAAGTGGCCCCGGTGATCCGCGCGCCACCACGGGTATAGCGCATGCCTTCGCCCGAGATTTTCGTCGCCAGCACATAGTCGCCGCGCCGGGCACGGTTGGCCGCGTTCCACGTCCCGATAATCGCCTCGGTTCCACCAATCGTGGCCTCCGAGATCGGATTGACCGGATACATCTCGGCGGTATCGACGAAGTTGATGCCATACTCCAAGGCGCGGTCCATCTGCGCGTGACCCTCGGCTTCAGAATTTTGCGTGCCCCAAGTCATTGATCCAAGGCAGAGATTTGTCACCTCGATGCCAGTGCCGCCCAGTTGGTTCTTTTGCATGTCGCGTCCTTTTCGATCCGTTGCCCGGCAACCTAAGGATGCGTGCGGCAAGGGCAAGGCAGATCACGCCAGCGCGTCTCGCAAGCTGCGCAGGTGGGTCGGCATGTCATGCGCGCCGACCTCTGCTGCGCGGATCAGGCCATCGAACTGCGCCGTAAGCGCCTGAACACGCTCGGTATCTCGGAAGGCGAGGTAGTGTTTGCCCACATAGATCACCGCCAGCAAAGGGCCAAAGATGGTGATCGGTGCCGAGTAGACTTGGTGGGCATCGAAGAGAAACAGCCGCAGGCGCGGGTAGAGCTGGTCGTGCATCTCGAGCAGCCAATCGATCTGCGCCAAACGGGCGGCATGGGGCAGACCGCGCCAATACCCCTCGCCGCGCGCGAAGGCCGACAGATCGTGGATCGGCATCGCAATCTCGTAGTCCGAGCGACTGGCCCGCATCCAATCGAGGCGCACTTCGGCCGCCTCAATCGCCTGATCCGGGCTGCGGTTGAACGTCGATGCATACTCCCAACGGTTCACGGCTTGGGTCTTGAGCATATCCGGTAAGCTGGCGGGAACATGGCGAATTTTCAGGCCGTCAGCTTCTCGGTGCCACTTGTAGATGCCCTCGTCGACCAGCGCACGGGGCGCGTCAGTCATGTCCATCGCGGCGGCCACCAGATCGCTGGCACGCTCGGGCCGGTCGGTCAGGCCGAGCAACCAATCGGCGGACACACCAAGCACGCGCGCGGCCTCGCCGACGACTTGGGCATTGGGCAGGCGCGCCCCTTCATCGGCCAGCAACTGCGACACGGTTGAGCGGTCCACGCCAATGTCACGGGCAAAGCCAGCGCGGCTAAGTCCCTTTTCTGAAACGGCTTCTTTGAGACGTGTCCGAAACAACGTCGCGCGATCTCGCTTGTCTGTTTTTTCCACGTATGTTTCGTTTTCTCTACAGTGTTGGATTTTATGTTAACCACATACCGTCTGATACGCGCGCAACACAAGTGATACGGACGGCATAAGCGCAGCTTCTGCGTTTGCTGATATGAGGTAAGTAATGCGCGACAGGGCCAATGCGCTCGGCCTGAGCGGGTCTATTGAATGGCCAACTTTTGGTTTGATTATAGCAACTTATGGCGTCTGGGCTTGGTCCACGACCGCCCTTGCCGCGCTGTCATTTCCGCTGGCGCTGATCGCCCTGACCCTCGCGTTGGTGCTGCACGCCTCCCTGACCCATGAAGTCATCCACGGACACCCGACGCCTTGGGCCGGGCTGAACGCCGCGATGATGCGTCCCGCGCTTGGCCTCGTCGTGCCCTACGGTCGGTTCCGCGACCAGCATTTGGCGCATCACTATGATGAAAACCTGACCGATCCATATGACGATCCTGAGACGAACTTCATGGATCCGAGCGTTTGGGCGCGCCTGCCAGCGCCGGTGCGGATGGTGCTCAGGACCAATAACACCTTGTTAGGAAGGCTTTTATTGGGTCCGTTGCTGTCTTCGATCCTGTTTGTGGCTGAGGACGCAAAGGCAATCGCGCGCGGCGAAAAGGCGGTGCGGAACTCGTGGTTGGCCCATGGGGTCGCACTGGTTCCGGTCGGGATCTGGTTGGGGATGGTCGCGTCGATGCCGCTCTGGGGCTACGTCGTGGCGTGCTACGCGGCGATGTCGATCTTGCGGCTGCGCACGTTTCTGGAACACCGCGCCCACGCGTCGGCACGTGCCCGGACGGTGGTGATCGAGGATCGCGGGATCTTCGCTTTCCTGTTTTTAAACAACAACTTCCACGTCGTACACCACATGCACCCTCTGGTCGCGTGGTATAAATTACCCGCGCAATATGTGGCAAATCGTGCGCATTATCTCAGGCGCAATGACGGGTATCGCTACGCGTCCTACTGGCATGTGATCGGGGCCTACTTGCTTCGCCCCAAAGACCCCGTGCCGCATCCGCTCTGGACGCAAACCCGGCCCAGCACGCTGTCACAAACGCCGTTGCAGCCCGTGGACGCGATACTCAGTCCGCTGCCCATTGCGCCGCAACCGCTTGTAAAGCCTGAAGATTAAGTGTCGGACAACTGCTTGGCGATCAGGTAGGACGCCGGAAGCGCTACGATTGCGCCCGCGACTGCGGCGACAATGATGGCGCGTGCATCGACATATCCCATGACCAAAGCCGCCGTGACAGCGCCGCCCGCAAAGGCCGAGGCGACGATGGAATAGAGGATCGAGGTGAGGCGTAGCATAGGGGCGCTCCTTTTAGCGGCATAGATTTTGGCCAGATGTAGCCTCAGACGTGCGGTGCGTCTTTGATCTGGAACAACCCCCGTCTTCTGGTTTCGTTCCCCCCGGCGCACGGTGGGTTCACAGAATGTTGCAAGGTTCTGAACCAATATCGGGGCGTGTTGACAGTTTGTGAACCATGATTTGGGGGCTGAGATGACCGGGTATGACGTGATGGCGGATGATGGAGTTGGAGGATTTCGAGTTTAAGGGACCGTATGATCCGGACACGGGCCACCGAATTGGGCGCGGGCCTTGGGCGGCGATGCGCAGGCGGCTTGGGTGGAAGATGTTCGGACCTGCGACGGGGAAGCAGCGGTATGGGCCGCTGTTGGAGGATACGGCGATGCGGGATGATGTGGAGCGGGGGAGGTGGCGGTGAGTGATGAGGGTTTGGGACGTGTCCGAGCCGGGGTCCTGTAGCGTCTCGGAGAAGGTCCAGTGGACCTTCTCAGCGGAAGGAAGGCGATAGCCTCGGGTGTGTTGTAGACGCTCCCGCCCGTCAAACCGCAGGTTTGCCTCCGGCAAAACGGGCGGGTCGGGCGCGGCCCAAAACCGAGGGCTTTGCGCCCTAAGATTTCAAGAAGAAACGGCCAAAATGGTCAAAAAGCTCAAAAGCCTTGAGGTTTTCGAGGCGCACATTTCCAGCGCCTGACGACGGAAGAAAAACATTCTGCAAATCATGTTTCACCCGCTCCCTTGAATCTTCTGAAAGTCCCTTCGAGGTTCCAAAGACATTTCGAATTTCGAACCGCGAATCACTGCTCATTAGCTCCATATTCAATGGGTGGTAAGCAAAGCCCAAGAACACCAGCACATCCGCGCCATACAATGCTTTAGTAACTGCCTTCTGCGTCTCGGAATCCAATCCCTCGGTGAAAGTTCGGATTCCTTTTGAAATTTCGTATAAATCAGCGCCTACAGGTTCCGAACCAAACCCGTTACGTGCAGGATTGCGCCAAACCAAAGGCCCAAGAGAGCCATATGGATGTAGTATCTTCAATGCTCCACAGACCGTTTCACGCTCGACTTCATCGGAAGCGAAATATGATTTTGCAGCATTTACAATAAATTGTTCGATGCATCTATCATAATTGAAGGAAACAAATGTCGTGTTCTCTAAGCCTCGAATGAAAGTTGAAAAATCTCCAGCCGAGACCATCAACTTGAACAGCTGAGCCGCCCACGTCTTCGAAAGGTGGTCAAATCTAGGGCCTGTATTGGACTTCACGTGGTCTACATATAGTGTACTTGCCTTCTCGGCCTTTGATATAGCCCTCGAAATTAAAACTTTCCCGACCTCAACCAACAAAGGTTCTGACGCTCTGGAGTGCATGAAGTTATCGATAGACGGGGCAAGAGGCATATTGTCTCTAATGGCCCAGCTTGCCTTTAGGAGGTCATTTATGTCCTTGGAACCACGGTGAGCGGCCATTGCTCTGAAGGTTTGTTCAACTTCGTATTCACCAGAAGACCTTCTATATCCGTCGGCAAAACGAACATCAGCAAGTCTTTGCAATTGCTCCATAAGCTCTGCACCTGTCGGTAGCTCGAACTCTTTACTAGCTCCGGCGCCCACGACAATTACGGTCTTACGTTCAGGAACTCCCAACCCCAATTCCTTATTTAACCACCTAAGTAATTATACTAACTTCGACCGGGTTAATCTAGGGAACGTCTGATTAACGGGTTCGGCTGCGCCGAGATGACGGTTTGATCGCTTTGCGGGGCAAAAAATGGGCTGTTGGAAGTCGATCTCTCGGGTTCAGGTCCGCTCTTTCGGCGGTTTGGCGGTCTT
>Ga0163215_100733_pt1 | contig 39428 bp, 32 predicted proteins | sample SynspAceP_FD_185934 | JGI IMG/M metagenome (GOLD analysis project Ga0163215, IMG submission 185934) | Saline lake microbial communities from Ace Lake in Antarctica - Synechococcus sp. Ace-P (Hybrid Assembly) | ecosystem: Environmental > Aquatic > Non-marine Saline and Alkaline > Saline | place...
CGGATCAACGGATAAACATGCGCCAACGCTTGCGCGCCCTGAAACTGTGCGGCGGCGGCTCGCCCGGCGGCCATCAACGTTTCTCCGGTCGAATCGGATATCAAATGCAGATGGAAATAGTTTTTGGTCTGCTCCACAGGATTCTCCGAGGGGTGTTGATAAACCGGGACAACATTGAAGTAGGAAGCTCAAGCCGTCGATTGCAAGGGATAACCCACCGGGTTTTCCACAATGGCCGTTGTTGGGACAGTTACAACGGCTGGTTTTTGAGGATTGGGAACAATGACAACTCACGCAGCGCGGTTTGATTTGTCCTGTCGTGCCAATCAACTGGAATTATGCGTCATTTTGAAGCCTGACCCATCAAAATGGCAAATCAGATTGGCCTTGCGCCCTCTCTCCGTCTATATGAGCAAGCTGTGGATGACGTGTGGATAAAGTCTAATCCCCGTAAAACACAGACTCTAAGAATCAGAATCCTTTTCCAATCAGGATTTATTTAAGGGAAGTGGTGGATGACAAAAACCGGTGATCGCAAAGTCATGAAAGTGTTGGCCGGTGAAACCGTCTACCCACCTCCTGTATGGCTGATGCGTCAGGCGGGGAGATATCTGCCGGAATATCGAGCAACGCGATCAACGGCCAAAGGGTTTCTCGATCTTTGCTACACTCCAGATCTTGCTGTCGAGGTAACGCTGCAACCGATCAAGCGATTTGGCTTTGATGCAGCAATCCTGTTTTCCGACATTCTCGTGATCCCTGATGCGCTTGACAGGAATGTGCGGTTTGTCGAGGGAACCGGTCCCTTGATGGATCCTATATCTCCAGAGGCTATTGCTTTGCTGGATGCCTCAGGCATGCACAGTCACTTGGCGCCGGTCTATGAGACCGTACGGCGGTTGCGCGCTGAATTGCCTGCTGAGACGACGCTTCTGGGGTTTTGCGGTGCTCCCTGGACGGTGGCTACCTATATGATCGCTGGCCGTGGAACACCTGACCAGGCACCTGCCCGTCTGTTTGCCATGCAGCATCCAGAAGCGTTCATGACGCTGTTGACGCTTCTGGCTGACATTTCCGCTGATTATCTGATCGCCCAGATCGATGCCGGCGCTGATGCTGTGCAGATATTTGATTCCTGGGCTGGAGTTTTATCTGAGCGTGATTTTGCCAGATATTCTATCGCACCGGTCAAACACATGGTGGATCGTATTCGCCGGGAAAGACCTGGTGTGCCGGTTATTGGCTTTGCCAAGGGCGCAGGAGCTTTGCTGGATACTTACAGGGCCGCGACTGGCATCGACTGCGTTGGATTGGACTGGACTGTACCGTCAAAGCTCGGTCGACAGATTCAGGCTGGCGGTGCGGTTCAGGGTAATCTTGATCCGTTGCGAATGGTTGCCGGTGGCGCAGCCCTTGATGAAGGCATTGACGAGGTACTGGAAACTTATGGAGATGGCCCGCTGATATTCAATCTCGGACATGGGATTACACCTCAGGCCGATCCTGAAAATGTGACCCGGTTGATGAAACGTGTCAGAGGCGCAAGAAAACGGTGACGCAAAACAGCGCAACAAGCACAAGCGAAGGCACAAAGGCCCGTTCCAAGGCGTATCTGAGCATAGCCGTGGTCGTTGGTCTTGCGGTGAGTGCTTGGTGGTATGATCCTGAATGGCTCTACGGCTGGCTCAAGGTTTTGCACGTGGTAGCGGTTATTTCGTGGATGGTCGGCTTGTTCTACCTGCCGCGCTTGTTCGTCTATCATGCCGATGCAGCCTTGGCCGGTGAGCCTTCAGCGACATTTGTGGTGATGGAGCAACGCCTGGTCAAAGTCATCATGAACCCGGCGATGATGGTGTCCTGGGTTGTCGGACTGTGGCTTGCCTGGAGCGGTTTCGGATTTTTGGGACTGTGGTTGTGGATCAAAATTGCAGCAGTCGTCGGTTTGACCATCTTTCACGTGTTTTTGAGCCGGTCAGCGCGCAAGTTTGCAGCCGGGGAAAACACCATGACGGCACGGCAGTGGCGGATGGCCAATGAGGTTCCGACTGTGCTGATGATCATTGTTGTTATCATGGTCATCATCAAACCCTTCGCCTGATCGAAGCCGGTTTTGCCGGATCGGGCAGTGAACGTTCGAATTTCTGACGTGTCGGGGCTTGCGACGTTTCACGTGAATCGCTATCTATCAGACAACGTCTTCTATGGCGGGCGCCAGTTCTAGTCTGGCCGGCTTCCCAAAGCCCGATTTCAAATGCCCGCCGCTTCCCATATCTTTAAATACAGAATTTGGATTTCCCATGCAGGAAATGAAGCTTCAAGAGCTCAAGAACAAATCCGCTACCGATCTATTGGCATTTGCCGAATCGGTTGAGGTCGAAAACGCAAGTGTGTTGCGCAAACAGGAACTGATGTTTGCGATCCTCAAGCAGCTCGCGGCACAGGATGTCGAGATTATCGGCGAGGGTGTCGTTGAACTGCTGCAGGATGGTTTTGGCTTCATGCGCTCAGCCAATGCCAATTATCTTCCCGGCCCGGATGATATCTATATTTCGCCTTCCCAAATCCGGCGCTTCTCGCTGAAAACTGGCGATACAGTAGAAGGTCCTATCCGGGGACCTAAGGAAGGCGAGCGCTATTTTGCACTGCTCAAAGTCAACACAATCAATTTCGAGGATCCTGAAAAGATCCGTCACAAGGTGCATTTTGACAATCTGACGCCGCTTTATCCCGATGAGCGCTTCAAGATGGAGGTCGACAATCCCACCACCAAGGATATTTCCGCGCGGGTCATCGATCTTGTGGCACCGATCGGCAAGGGCCAGCGTGGCCTGATCGTTGCACCGCCGCGTACAGGTAAGACTGTGCTGTTGCAGAATATTGCTCATTCGATCACCGCAAATCATCCTGATTGCTACCTGATTGTGCTGTTGATCGATGAACGGCCTGAAGAAGTTACTGACATGCAGCGCTCGGTCAAAGGTGAAGTGGTGGCATCGACCTTCGATGAACCCGCTGTACGCCACGTCCAGGTCGCCGAGATGGTGATCGAGAAAGCCAAGCGGCTGGTTGAACATGGCCGGGATGTGGTGATTCTGCTTGATTCGATCACACGTCTGGGCCGTGCCTACAACACTGTTGTTCCCTCATCAGGCAAGGTGTTGACCGGCGGTGTTGACGCAAATGCGCTGCAGCGTCCAAAGCGCTTCTTTGGTGCCGCGCGTAATATCGAAGAAGGTGGGTCACTGACCATTATCGCTACGGCGTTGATTGATACCGGTTCGCGTATGGACGAAGTGATCTTTGAAGAATTCAAGGGTACGGGTAACTCGGAAATCGTTCTGGACCGTAAGGTTGCAGATAAGAGAATATTCCCGTCAATGGATATTCTTAAATCCGGAACCCGGAAAGAAGACCTCCTTGTTCCGAAACAGGATCTGCAGAAAATCTTTGTCCTTCGCCGTATTCTTGCTCCAATGGGTACCACTGATGCGATCGAGTTTTTGATCGACAAACTCAAGCAGACAAAAACCAACAACGATTTCTTCGATTCCATGAACACCTGATGAATCGTTAAAACACCCGATTCGATTCGAAACCGGTACGATAATGCGGGATACAATATTTGCCTTATCATCCGGCGCTCCACCGGCCGGAGTTGCGGTTATCCGCATCTCCGGACCGAATGTTCGATTCGGACTCGAAACATTAACCGGGCTTGTGCCGGCGCCTCGGGTCGCGCATCTCACTGATATCCATGATCGTTCGGGTGTGTTGCTGGATCGCGGGCTGGTTCTGTTTTTCCCGGGGCCTAGATCCTTTACCGGCGAAGATGTTGCTGAATTTCAGATCCATGGTGGTCGCGCTTCGGTGTCGTCCGTCCTTTCTGCTCTATCTGGCTTGGCGGGTTTTCGGCCGGCTGAGCCTGGGGAATTTACAAAGCGGGCATTTGAAAACGGACGGATGGATCTGACGGCTGTTGAAGGCCTGTCTGATTTGATACGTGCCGAGACCGAAGCCCAACGCAGACAAGCCCTAGATCAAGCCGGTGGTCTGTTGAAGGACCTGTATGACGGGTGGGCCCGACGACTGACGTATGCGAGGGCCATGATTGAGGCAGAACTCGATTTCTCTGATGAAGACGACATTCCTGGTTCGGTTACGGACAAAATCTGGCCTGACATGCGGGACCTCGCGCTGGAAATAGCGGATCACCTGTCACGCGCCAAAACTGGCGAAATTGTCAGAGATGGATTTCGAATAGCCCTTATTGGGAAACCGAACGTTGGTAAATCTTCACTTCTGAACAATCTGGCGCATCGTGATGTGGCAATTGTTTCAGAAACTCCTGGAACGACCAGGGACGTGATTGAAACCCGGCTGGACATCGGAGGCAATCTTGTATTGCTTCTCGATACCGCAGGTTTGCGCGATTCCGACGATGACGTCGAGATTGAGGGCATGCGGCGGAGCATAGCGGCAGCAGCAGATGCCGACCTCATTTTGCAGCTGCGCGACGCTAGACACGCTAATACTATCTCCTATGATCTTAATGATTTGCGAGCAAAAATGCTCATTGTTTGGACGAAGTCGGATTTAGTGGCGGCAGATGACGGCGCCATCCCGATTGACGATATTCTGATCTCAAACAAAGCGGGCACCGGAATTAATTCCTTGATTTCTGCTATTGGAAATCGAATTACGACTGATGGTGGAAGGAATACCGAAGCGCTTCCAACAAGGGAGCGTCACGTTCATCTATTACGGCAATGCGCAATTGAGCTTGAAAATGCACAAAATGACTCTGACCTCCCGATTGAAGTGAAATCTGAGTATCTTCGTACTGCCGCTGTTTCATTGGGCCGCATTACAGGTACGGTGGATGTGGAGGACCTTTTGGGGGTTATATTTTCCGAATTTTGTGTTGGAAAATGATTCACGTGAAACACCTAACTGGAACTGGTCTCGATGACGTGACTCACGTGAAACATCAAACCCTAAGATGTAGGCATAAGCGACATATGATGATATTTGGTTTCACGTGAAACATTATGAAGCGATTCAGAAACTCAAGTAACCGAAAATGCTGTCTTCCGGAGACAACCTGATGAAATACGATGTTGTTGTGATTGGTGGCGGCCATGCCGGCAGTGAGGCTGCTGCGGCATCAGCACGGGTGGGCGCCAAGACAGCGCTGATTACCCATAGACTTGATACCATAGGTACCATGTCATGCAATCCAGCGATCGGTGGACTGGGTAAAGGGCACCTGGTCCGCGAGATTGATGCCATGGATGGATTGATGGGTCTTGCAGCTGACCGCTCAGGCATTCAGTTCCGTATGCTCAACCGCAGGAAGGGCCCCGCTGTGTGGGGCCCAAGAACTCAAGCGGATCGGAAGCTTTACAGACAGGCCATCCAATCTTTGCTTCAGGCTACACCAAACCTCGAGATTATTGAAGCTGAGGCTGATGATCTGCAAGTCGATGGTGGAACACTATCTAGTGTGGTCCTTAAAGATGGACGGACGATTGAGTGTGGCGCAGTTGTCCTGACTACCGGGACCTTTCTGCGTGGTCTCATTCATATTGGCGACCGAAAGATCCCTGCAGGTAGAATGAATGAAGATCCGTCCTTGGGATTATCGGGGACCCTTGAGCGTGCTGGCTTTCGCTTAGGTCGGCTGAAAACGGGTACGCCGGCCAGGCTTGATGGTGACACGATAGATTGGGATCGTGTCGAGTGGCAGGAAGCTGACGCTGATCCAATTCCGTTCTCGTTCATGACAGACAAGATCGAAGTCCGGCAAGTTCGCTGCGGCATTACCAGGACGACCAGCGAGACGCATCGCATCATCCAGGACAACATTCATCGCTCGGCGATGTATTCCGGACAGATTGAAGGTGTCGGTCCGCGTTATTGTCCATCTATCGAAGACAAGATCGTTCGGTTCGGGGAACGGGATGGGCACCAGATTTTTCTGGAACCCGAAGGCTTGGGTGATTCAACGGTTTACCCAAATGGAATATCGACATCTTTGCCGGAAGACGTGCAAGAGGCGTTTCTTAAGACCATTCCTGGATTGGCCAATGTCCGGATCGTCCAGCCTGGATACGCCATCGAGTATGATCACGTCGATCCGCGGGAATTGAGCCGAACTTTAGAGGCGCGGAAGATCAGCGGATTGTTCCTTGCAGGCCAGATCAACGGTACCACCGGCTATGAAGAGGCAGGGGCGCAAGGCTTGGTGGCGGGTTTGAATGCGGCGTTGAAGATTCAAGGTCGGTCGCCTTGCCTGTTTAGTAGAACCGATTCCTACATTGGTGTGATGGTAGATGATCTCACGACCAAGGGCGTTAGTGAGCCATATCGCATGTTCACGTCCAGGGCCGAATACCGGTTATCACTCAGAGCCGATAACGCGGAATCTCGCTTGGGTCCGAAGGCAATTGAATTGGGCTGCATTTCTCAGGACCGCCAATCCAGATATGTCGCCTATTTTGATTCGCTAGCGAAATGTTTGAACGCTTTGAAAAGCTGCAACTTATCGCCCAATGAGGCGCGCGGTTATGGACTGGCGCTCAATATGGACGGGATTCGCCGAACGGCCTTTCAGTTGTTGTCCTATCCGAATGTTACGATCGATACTCTTTTGGCGATTTGGCCTGAACTCGGAGAGTATGAATCCAAAGTGTTGAATGCTGCTGCGGTTGATGCAGCTTACGCAGTTTATATGGATCGGCAGAAACAGGACATTGATCAGCAACGTCGCGAAGAGAACCGGCTAATCCCGGATGATTTCCGGTATGAGAATTTGTCTGGGTTATCCCAGGAATTGAAATTGAAACTAGATCGCATTCGGCCTCCCTCGATCGGCCATGCAGAACGCATTGAGGGTATGACGCCGGCAGCTGTAGCTTTGCTCTTGGCTCATTTGCGTAAGGGTGGCAGTAAGAGTTTGGCGGGGGCTACAGGCTAGTATGGTGTCGGAATCGAGTAGGGACGGATTTGTTCCGGGGTCTGAGTTTGTTTCACGTGAAACACGGGAGAAGTTGCGGCACTACGCTGATTTGGTGCGGAAATGGCAAGCTTCAATCAATCTGATATCGGCGAAAACCTTGCCTAACTTGTGGGAACGCCATATTCTCGACAGTCTGCAGCTGTTCCGACTCCAGCCGAATCCTCTGACATGGCTGGATATGGGGAGTGGTGCTGGGTTTCCGGGTCTTGTTACGGCCATATGCCTGGCAGAAATGGAGGCAGGTTGGGTGCACCTGGTTGAAAGCAACAACAAAAAGGCTGCTTTTCTTCGTCAGGTGATTCTTGAAACAGGTGCGAGAGCCAGTGTTCATCCCATTCGTGTTGAGGCTGCGTGCGATGAACTCGGGAAGATTGATGCTGTATCGGCCCGTGCCTTGGCTTCATTGCCTGATTTGCTTGAATATGCCGCACTATTTGCCGTTGGAAACCCGTCATTGGAAATGTGGTTCCATAAAGGCTTGGATTACCCTGAAGAAGTTCGATCAGCGCGTGACCTGTGGCGGTTTGATCTGATAGAACATCAAGGTCTGGCACAGGATGGTTCGGCAATCCTGCAAATCAGCAATCTTTCCAAATGCAACTAGGCCGCGGACCCTTTTCGATGCAACCTTCGAAGAACCGGATCATCACAATCGCCAATCAAAAAGGCGGCGTTGGCAAAACGACCACCGCTATCAACCTGGCTACCGCACTGGCTGCGATTGGCGAGGAAGTCTTGATTGTCGATATTGACCCCCAAGGAAACGCCAGCACCGGGCTGGGAATTGACCGCAAAGACCGAGGCGTCTCGGCTTATGATTTGCTGACCCAAAACGCGTCGGTGAGCGAAACCGTCATGCAGACCGCAGTGCCGCATCTGAGCATTATTCCATCGACGATGGATTTGCTTGGCGTGGAAATGGAGATCGCGGGTATGCCGGACAGGGTGTACAAGCTCAAGAAGGCCCTGCAGGCCGACGACGCGAAGCATTATGATTACGTGTTGATTGACTGCCCTCCCTCGCTGAACCTTCTGACCATGAACGCTATGGCAGCGGCCCATTCCATTCTGGTTCCGCTGCAGTGCGAGTTCTTTGCGCTTGAGGGCTTGAGTCAGCTACTGGAGACTGTCGGCCAGGTTCGGGATACGCTTAATCCAACCTTGGATATCCAAGGCATTGTCATGACGATGTATGATGCGCGCAACAATCTTGCGTTGCAAGTTGTGGAAGATGTCCGGTCCCATTTGGGCGACAAGGTCTACAGAACCTTGATCCCGCGCAATGTCCGGGTTTCCGAGGCGCCATCTTATGGCAAACCTGCAATTTTGTATGATCTGAAATGCGCCGGAAGCCAGGCATATTTGCAGTTGGCGTCCGAGGTTATTCAACGCGAACGTAACCGTAAGGCTGCCTGACCCTGAAGGGTGTGCAGCGAGAGTGGATATGACGATGTCAGACGATGTTTCAAAAAAGCGCCTTGGGCGAGGTTTGGCGGCTCTTATCGGAGAGATCGACCAGCCCGTGGAATCACAGTCGAAACCGTCCGTTTCGGCTGATCGCCAAGTCCCGATTGAACATGTCAGCCGTAATCCACGAAATCCGCGCCGCACGTTTGATCCCACTGATCTTGAGGATCTGTCGAAGTCCATTCGTCAGCACGGGATTGTGCAGCCAGTTATGGTGCGCCGGGCCGGCAATGACCGCTACGAGATCATTGCTGGTGAACGCCGCTGGCGGGCGGCGCAGATGGCAGGCTTGGTCGAAATTCCTGTTATCGTACGGGATGTTGATGATCGCACCGCACTCGAAATCGCGATTGTCGAGAACGTTCAGCGCGCCGACCTCAATGCGCTTGAGGAGGCGCAAGGCTATGAGCAGCTGATTGCGCAATATGGATACACTCAGAATGATCTGGGTGAAGTGATTGGCAAAAGCCGTAGCCACGTGGCCAATTCACTACGTTTGCTCAAATTGCCTGATGAAGTGCGAATGATGCTGGCCCAAGGGGCTTTGTCAGCCGGCCATGCCCGCGCGATTGTCTCGACATCTGATCCAATTCGTCTGGCTAAGATGATAGCCGAAGACGGGCTCTCGGTTCGGGATGCCGAGCGGCTGGCTCAAAAAGACGCCGACCAGGCGGGAAAAACGGATGGGCTGGAAACCAAATCTGCCAATCGTGGCGATGAAAAGGATGCGGACACAGTAGCGCTTGAAAGAAGCCTCTCCGATGTTTTGGGGCTGAAGGTCCAGTTGGCACACAAGGGACAAGGTGGTCAGTTGAGGATTGATTACAAATCGCTCGAGCAACTGGATGAACTTTGCCGGCTATTGGGCGAAAAATAACAATATATTCAATACGATAGAGATTTATCGGCTCAGCAGGCAGACTCTCAATAGCGCTTGCCTCGCGATGGATGCTTCAAGATGCGGCCTGCGCCGTGTTTCGAGAACGGCGTCGGAGAGCCGGCGCATTTCCCGGTTGATTGCTTGCAGCCGCCAGTGACGCAGTGCACGCTCGACCACGGGCTTGCGCTTGAAGTGAATGCCCCGTCCCTTTTCAGTCATTGCCTGGGCTGGCTGGCGGCCATGATTTTCAACAAGCGAGCGCATGGCGTCGAGCTGTTCGAACTGCATGATGCAGCTGCGCAGTACCAAGAACACAGACGTCTTGGACGCAAGAATTCGTTCCAATGCAGCCTCGAGCCGCACAGCATCGCCGGAAAAAACCGCATCGACGGCATCATCGACCGACAGTGCTGCGACATCGCCAATGGCCTCGATGACATCCTCGTCAGTCACAGTTCCGGATCCGTGGCAATATAGTGCCAGTTTTCTCAATTCGTTACGGCTTGCCAACCGGTCTCCGCCAAGCAGCTGAGCCAGGCGCTGGCGGGCATCACTTTGGATGGTGAGCTTGGCACCGCCGAGTTCCTCATCAATGAGCGTCTGGACGCCCCGGACATCGTCGGCATAACAGGGTACAGCAAGCGCAGTGCGGGCGTTTTCAATGACCTTGCGCAGGGCACTGCCCTTTTTCAGGTCGCCAGCCTCGATAAGGAGGTGGGAGGATCCTGCATCTGCTTCCGTCAGTGCTGTCAGCGACTGAACCAGTCCGCGATCATTGCCGGCGTTCTTGACCCAGACCAGCCGGTCGCCGCCAAACAGGCTTATGGCGCCGAACTCGTCGGCCAACCGTCCCGGATCACCGGACAGGTCTGAGGATTCTAGCCTGAGGACAGCGAAATCATCCTTGAGATCGACACCGGTCTTGGCAGCAATCTCGGTTGCCCGTTCAGACACAAGACCGCGATCCGGGCCATAGACCAGTATGATGCGATAGGGTGTGCCTTCACGCCGAATAAAAGCAGCAAATTCATGGGATTTGAGTTGTGCCATGACGCCCGTTCGAACCGGTTCGAGGTCTATCGTGCAAGGGCTGTTGCAATATCTGCCTGGACAAGGGCTGCTACTTGCCGTGCGGCGCGGTCTTCCGCTTGCAGCCTGGCTCTTTCCTGGGAAAAGTTCTGTGATGGTAGGTCCAGCTGCGCATCGACAAACCGCGAGCCTTCTTTCACGGTTTCACCGGTGCTTGCAGCCTTGAGCACGTAATTGGCTGTCACAGTGGTGCGGGCAGCGGAAAATTCATTATCGAGGCCACCAGGCAACAGGCCAGCCACACCTGACGTCACCGTCAGATCGAGAAGGTAGGCGCCGTTTTGCTGTTCACCACCAAATCCAAGTACCAGTTCGTTGCGAACGACCTGCTCAAGCCGGGAACCAGCTGCCGAGACCGTGACCGAGTGGTTCTGGTCTGACATTGATCCATAGAGCGGTTGCGCCTGGCAACCGGCCAGCAGCCCAAGACCGAGTGTGGCTGCGAGAAACCGCTGCTTCCATCCATTTCCGAGAACTTCAAACGACAACATTGATGATCCTCTGGGGTACGATGATGAGTTTGCGTGGCGGATTGCCACCCGTTGCAGCTTGGACGAAATCAAGCGCCAAAACAGCCTTCTCGACAGCAGCTTGATCGGCATTGCGGTCAATTGTCAAATCGCCGCGCTTCTTGCCATTGATTTGCACCGGCAAGGTCATCTGTTCGTCGGTAACCAGGCTGGAATCGTAATCTGGCCATGGGGTAGTCGCCACCATGCCGTCATTGCCAAGTATTTTCCAGCATTCTTCCGCCAGATGCGGCATCATAGGCGCTATCAGTTGCGCAATCATGTTGGCTGCCTGTTTACAGGCTGCCTTGAGATCCGCATCGGCTTTGCCTGCAGCAACATCGGACAATGGCGCGGCGAGTGCATTTACCAGCTCATAAAGCCGTGCCACGGCCTTGTTGAACGCCAGTTTCTCGATGTCTTCGCCAATCGCCTTGACTGTCTTGTGGGCGCTGCGAGAGACTGCCAGAGCCTGCCCGGCGGTACCCGTCGCGGCTTCGGTCGCGCTCAGTTCCTCTGCAGCTTCGCCAAGCAACCGCCATACGCGCTGAACAAAGCGGTGAGCACCCTCGACGCCGGATTCTGTCCAGATCACATCGCGATCTGGCGGCGAATCCGAAAGCATGAAAAACCGTGCAGTATCAGCACCATAGCTATCGATAATATCGTCGGGATCGACAACGTTCTTCTTCGACTTGGACATCTTTTCGATAGAGCCGATGACAAGTGCTTCACCGGTCTTGGCGTGCTGGGCCTGCCGTACACCGTCGTTTTCATCGATCACCACGTCGGCAGGAGCGACCCATTCACCCTTGCCAGCATTGTTGGTGCGATACGTCTCGTGAACAACCATACCTTGTGTGAACAACCCGCGGAACGGTTCCTTGAGATCGACATGGCCGGTCTTCTGCATGGCGCGTGTGAAGAAGCGCGAATAGAGCAGATGCAGAATCGCGTGCTCAATGCCGCCGATGTACTGATCCACGGGAAGCCATGCGCTGGCAATCGCCGGATCGGTCGGTGTTGCATGGTGAGGAGCGGTGAACCGGGCGAAATACCACGACGAATCGACGAATGTGTCCATCGTGTCGGTTTCACGCCGGGCACCCTTGCCGCAGGCGGGGCAATCGACATGTTTCCACGTCGGGTGATGATCGAGCGGGTTGCCCGGCTTGTCGAGCGTTACATCATCGGGTAGTTGAACCGGCAGGTCTTTAGCCGGCACAGGAACTACACCACAGTCATCGCAATGGATGACCGGAATAGGCGCTCCCCAGTACCGCTGGCGCGACAGACCCCAGTCTCGCAGCCGGAAATTGGTCTTGCGGGCGGCTTGCGGCGCATCGCCCAGCATTTTGGCTTCAAGCATGCCGGCAACAGCGTCAAACGCCTTGTCCGGTGTGAGGCCATCAAGATCGTGAGAGTTGATCATCACGCCATCGCCGACATAGGCGGTGTCGGTGATGACAAAGCTTGCCGCATCCGCATCTGCCGGCATCACCACGGGGGTGACGGGCAGATTGTATTTGCGGGCAAAATCAAGGTCGCGCTGATCACCAGAAGGGCAACCGAAAATGGCGCCTGTGCCATAGTCCATCAGCACAAAATTGGCGATGTAAACCGGAACGGTCCAATCCGGATCCAGCGGATGGACCACATTGATGGGAGTCTTGAGGCCGACTTTCTCAGCGGTCTCAAGTGCTGCCAGCGACGTTCCGGCGCGACGGCATTCGTCACAGAATGCGGCGACGGCCGGATCTTTGGCGGCCAATTCCTTGGCCAGCGGATGATCGGCGGCAATTGCCAGGAACGACGCGCCGAACAAGGTGTCGGGCCGGGTGGTATAGACTTCGATGTCTGTCGCGCCGCCGGCCTGGGCCGGATCGGAAACTTCCCAGCGCAAAGACAGGCCTTCGGACTTGCCGATCCAGTTTTTCTGCATCAACCGGACTTTTTCCGGCCACTGGTCAAGCTCGTCGAGCGATTGCAGCAGATCCTCAGCGAAATCGGAAATACGGAAGAACCATTGGGTGAGTTCACGCTGCTCAACGAGGGCGCCGGAGCGCCAGCCACGGCCGTCGATGACCTGTTCATTGGCAAGCACCGTCATGTCGACCGGATCCCAGTTGACCTTGGAATTGCGCCGGTAGATCAGGCCTGCGGCGAGAAAATCCAGAAACAGCGCCTGCTGCTGCTTGTAGTATTCCACATCACAGGTTGCGAATTCGCGGCTCCAATCGAGAGATAAGCCCATGGATTTGAGCTGTTTGCGCATGGCGTCGATGTTGGCATAGGTCCAGTCACGCGGGTGAACCTTGTTCTGAATCGCGGCGTTCTCGGCAGGCATTCCGAACGCATCCCAGCCCATCGGGTGCAGCACGTTGAAGCCGCGGGCGCGTTTGTAGCGCGCCACGACATCACCCATGGCGTAATTGCGGACATGTCCCATGTGAATCCGGCCGGACGGATAGGGAAACATCTCGAGCACATAGTATTTCGGGTCCGGACTGTCGTTATCCGTCTCGAAAATCTTTGCCTCTTCCCACATGCGCTGCCAGCGGGTTTCCGCCTGTTTGGGATTGTATCGTTCAATTGCCATAAAGGATCACCAGAAAACCTGTCAGATTTTGTCGCGACCTTCACCATGAAACCCGTCAAGCGTCAACCATTGAGCGGCTTTAGAGGCCAAGTTCGGGGGTGATTGGGAGGATCCTGGCGGATGCGTATCGGGATAAAAGCTGGACCCACGCCGATTGGCAAGGCGCGCGGGCTGCGTTAACACCGGAGGGCTAAGTTAAAAGCAAGCGAATGGAGCACAGCGTGAGCACACGGGAAAACCTGGAGAAGGTGCGAGCAGCAATTGCCGCAGCAGAAGCTGAAGCGGCGAGAAAAAGCGGCGCTGTGCGATTGGTGGCTGTCTCCAAGACAAAACCGGCCGATGAGATCACCCCGGTGATTGAAGCCGGGCAACGGGTGTTTGGCGAGAATCGCGTGCAGGAGGCACAATCGAAATGGCCCGCATTGATGGCGGAAACCGCCGACATCGAGCTTCATCTCATTGGCCCGCTTCAATCCAACAAGACTGCCGATGCTGTGGCGTTGTTTGATGTGATCCAAACCGTCGACCGAGAAAAAATTGCCAGGGAGATTGCACGGGAAATCAAGAAACAGGACAAACATCCGAGGCTTTATGTGCAGGTCAACACTGGATCGGAACCGCAAAAGGCCGGAATCGAGCCTGACGAAGCAAGCAGCTTTCTCAAACTTTGCCGAGACGAATTGGGGCTGATGATCAGCGGCTTGATGTGCATTCCGCCGGTGGAGGAGAATCCGGGTCCGCATTTTGCCTTGCTGGCCAAAATTGCCCGGGAAAATGATATTGATACGCTGTCGATGGGCATGTCGGATGATTTTGAAACAGCAATAGCCTTTGGTGCGACGGAGGTCAGGGTCGGATCGGCAATTTTCGGCACACGCTAATCGATTTGATGCGTTGCCCTAGTCCTTCGTCTAGTTTTCGCGATCTGACGACAGGCATAGGGTGACGCGAGATTGGATTATTGAGAGTTTTGTGCGCCGCACTTGTGTGCCGCGCCGAGGTGCTCTGGGAGGAGATGTCGTGACGAGTGTTTATGCAGATGTTTACAAAAGCTGGCGTGAAAATCCGGAAGGTTTCTGGATGGATCAGGCCGCTACGATTGACTGGTTTACAAAGCCGGAAACCGCCTTCGATCCTGATCTGGGCGTCTATGGGGGCTGGTATCCCGACGGGGTCACAAATACCTGTCACAACTGCCTTGATCGCCATGTCGCCGCTGGTCGTGGTGAACAGGCCGCGCTGATTTACGATAGCCCGATCACTGCGCAAAGCGCACGATCAGCTACGCCGATTTGCTTGGAGAGGTCGAAGCGTTTGCCGGAGCGTTGTCTGACAAGGGGATCGGCAAGGGCGACCGGGTCGTTATCTACATGCCGATGGTACCCGAGGCGACTGTGGCGATGTTGGCTTGCGCACGGCTGGGCGCCGTTCATTCGGTGGTGTTTGGCGGGTTCGCGGCACATGAACTGGCCACCCGGATCGAGGATAGTCAAGCCAAGCTCATTATTACCGCGTCCTGCGGCATCGAGCCGGGTCGGATTGTTGCTTACAAGCCGCTGCTTGATGCCGCAATCGAGCACTCGCACCACAAGCCGGATGCCACAATTGTGTTGCAGCGGAAAGAACACCGTTGTGATCTGATCGAAGGACGGGATTTCGATTATGCGGCGCTGATAGAGGCAAATGCCGGCCGGAAAATTGCCTGCACACCGGTTCTGGCTACCGATCCGCTCTATGTACTCTACACATCGGGCACCACCGGTCAGCCGAAGGGCGTGGTGCGCGACAATGGTGGCCACATGGCGGCCCTCTACTGGTCGATGCATGCGATCTATGGCGTCAAGCCGGGCGAAGTGTTCTGGGCGGCCTCGGATATTGGCTGGGTGGTTGGTCACTCCTACATCGTTTACGCGCCGCTGCTGCACGGCAACACCACCATCTTGTTTGAAGGCAAGCCGGTGGGAACGCCTGACGCAGGGACCTTCTGGCGGGTGATTTCAGAGCATAATGTTGCAGTGCTGTTCACTGCGCCAACCGCGTTCCGTGCCATTCGCAAGGAAGATCCTGAAGGCAGCCTGATCGGTAAATATGACCTGTCAGGTTTCCGTGCGCTGTTCCTGGCTGGCGAGCGAGCCGATCCGGACACCATCAAATGGGCAGAGCGGATGCTTGATGTCCCTGTGATCGACCATTGGTGGCAGACCGAAACCGGCTGGACAATCGCTGGTAATCCCATGGGTCTGGGCTTGCTGCCGGTCAAATACGGCTCGCCTGCAGTGCCGATGCCTGGGTATGACGTTCAGGTTCTCGATGATGCGGGCCATCCGGTTTCTGCCGGGACGCTGGGCAATATCGTGGTCAAATTGCCGCTGCCGCCAGGCTGCCTGCCAACGCTCTGGAACGCGGAGAACCGGTTCAAAGATGCTTATCTGGCGGAATTTCCAGGCTATTATAAAACTGCCGATGCGGGTTTCATCGATGATGACGGATATCTGTTCATCATGGCGCGCACCGATGACATCATCAATGTCGCGGGACACCGTTTGTCGACGGGCGGAATGGAAGAGGCGGTCTCCGGCCATCCCGATGTGGTGGAATGCGCTGTCATTGGCATTGCCGACGCCATGAAGGGGCAGATCCCGGCTGGTTTCATCGTCATCAACAATGGTCATGGCCGAAGCGACGACGATGTCGAGAAGGAAGTGGTAAAGCTGGTTCGGGATCAGATCGGACCTGTGGCAGCCTTCAAGACCGTGATGGTGGTCAAGCGTCTTCCGAAAACACGATCGGGCAAGATCTTGCGGGCAACCATGCAGAAAATTGCCGATGGTGAGGCATGGAAAATGCCGGCGACGATCGATGATCCCGGCATTCTCGATGAAATTGCCGAGGTCCTGACAAAGCGAGGGATCGCCAAGAAGGCCGATTGACCTTGCGGCTTGCCCACGTCAATGTCCCGCCGCTTCGCTACGGCACCAGCCTGGAGATCAATTCTGATTTTCCGGCTGGTGCGTGGAATCGACAGGTTAGAGCGACCTATGTGCCTCACTGCTAAGGCGCTGCGCTCTGTGAAAGGTAAAAGACTATGAGACTGGATGGACGAACAGCCATTGTGACCGGTGGCGCCAAGGGCATCGGACTGGCAATCGTGCGTCGCCTGGCGTCCGAAGGCGCCAAGGTGATGATCGCCGATATTGACGAAGCCGCTGGCAACGCCGCGGTGGAACTGGCTTCGAATGATGGCGAGGTGCTGTTTACAGCCACCGACGTGTCGGAACGGCTTGATGTTCACAATCTGGTGGCCAAAACGATTGATGCCTTCGGATCGATCAATGCACTGGTCAACAATGCCGGGATTGTTCACGCAGCAGATTTTCTGGATCTGGAAGAGGCTGATTTTGACCGTGTTATGGGGGTCAACCTCAAGAGTGCATTCTTGTGCGGGCAGGCCGTGGCGCGCCATATGGTGGAACAGATCGGAAATGGTGAAGAGCCGGGCTCTATCGTCAACATGTCCTCGATCAACGACACATTCGCAATTGCCAATCAGGTCCCTTATTCCGTTTCAAAGGGTGGCATCAGCCAGTTGACCAAAGTAATGGCGTTGTCGCTTGCGACGCACGGCATCCGGGTCAACGCGGTCGGACCGGGCTCGATCATGACGGATTTGCTGGCTTCTGTGGTTGATAATCCTGAAGCGCGTACGCGGATATTGTCGCGGACACCACTTGGCCGTATCGGCGAACCTTCCGAGATTGCAGCCGTGACCGCATTCTTGCTCTCACAGGACGCGAGCTATGTCACAGGACAGACAATCTATGCCGATGGCGGTCGTATGCCGTTGAATTATACAGTTCCGGTTAAGGAATAATCCTAACAGGAAACAGGTTGAACGGTGGAGTGAAACCTGCCGAGATACAAAAAGGCCCGGCATTGCCGGGCCTTTCGCATTCCTGATGGCGAGATTTACTCAGCCTTCATCTTCTTCTTCCGGCTCAGTGCGCTTCATCGAGGTCAGTTTCGCAAAGACTGCATCTGCGTCGATTTCCTTCTCGCCGTCGTCATCAAGCTTCTGGGCAGCTTCGGTCTCACGGGCGGATACCAGAACGCTTCCGTGTTCCTTGTCAGCCAGCGGACCACGGCTCTTGGCGGCGCGTTCAACTTCGAGATCCAGATCGATCTGGGTGCAGAGGCCGAGCGTTACCGGATCCATCGGAGTCAGATTGGCTGCATTCCAGTGAGTGCGGCCGCGGATCTGTTCGATGGTCGATTTGGTGGTTCCGACCAGACGCGAAACTTGTGCATCCTTGAGTTCAGGATGGTTGCGGACCAGCCACAAAATCGCATTGGGCCGATCCTGGCGCTTGGAAACCGGAGTGTAGCGCGGACCCTTGCGTTTGGTTTCGGGCACCCGAACCTTTGGTTCGGAGAGTTTCAGCTTCAGTTCCGGATTTGCTTCAGCCGCCGAGATCTCATCCCGGGACAGTTGCCCGGTGTTGATAGGGTCGAGACCCTTGATACCTTGTGAGGCTTCGCCGTCGGCGATTGCCTTCACCTCAAGCGGGTGGAGTTTACAGAAATATGCGATCTGATCGAAGCTCAATGCGGTGTTGTCAACGAGCCAGACGGCGGTCGCCTTAGGCATAAGAAGCTGCTGTGCCATGAATACAATCCTCCTGTCCGTCCGCTCCGGGGGCGCGGGCCGTGGATGAAACCACCATTTCCGGGAAATCGGCGTCGTTATAACCGCAAGCCCGCCTAATTGCAATTGTTGCGTCATGCTTTCGCGAACCGGTCCAATGTCTAATTGCAGCAATGATTTGCATCGGTATTAATGGTCGCCATGGAAGTCGGGTTGCGCTTAGAATGACGAGAGGCGCATGCTGTAAGTGAGGAGGGTTCAATGTCGCAGAAAACCTACAAAGTCCTGAAGGACGCCAAATCCCGAGCGTTGATTGATGATGAAACCTACCAGAAATGGTACAAGCAGAGCATCAAGGATCCGGACAAATTCTGGGACAAGCACGGCAAACGGATTGACTGGTTCAAACCCTACACAAAGGTCAAGAACACCAGCTTTACCGGCAAGGTGGCGATCAAGTGGTTTGAAGACGGCCTGACCAACGTCTCTTACAACTGCATTGACCGCCATCTCGAGAAGCGTGGCGATCAGGTGGCGATCATCTGGGAGGGAGATAATCCCTATGATGACAAGAAGATCACCTACCGCAAACTTTATGATGAGGTTTGCCGTCTTGCCAATGTGATGAAATCGAATGGCGTGAAGAAGGGTGACCGGGTCACCATCTACATGCCGATGATACCTGAAGCCGCTTATGCAATGCTTGCCTGTACCCGTATCGGCGCTGTGCATTCGATCGTTTTCGGTGGTTTTTCACCAGATGCACTGGCTGGGCGAATCAGTGATTGCGAATCAACCTTTGTGATCACCGCTGATGAAGGCCTGCGCGGCGGCAAGAAAGTTCCGCTCAAGCACAACACCGATCTCGCCATCGAAATTGCAGAGCGTGCCGGCGTTACTGTCAAGAATGTGCTGGTGGTGCAGCGCACCGCCGGAAAGATCGAGTGGTTCGAGGACCGGGATATCTGGTATCACGAGGCGACAGCTGCAGCGAAACCGGATTGTCCGCCGGCCAAGATGAAGGCTGAAGATCCGCTGTTCATCCTGTATACTTCTGGCTCAACCGGCAAACCCAAGGGTGTGCTGCACACTACGGGCGGTTATCTGGTCTACGCCTCGATGACCCATGAATATGTCTTCGACTATCATGAAGGGGACATCTACTGGTGTACCGCCGATGTCGGCTGGGTAACCGGGCATTCCTACATTGTCTACGGGCCGCTCGCCAACGGTGCGACCACGCTGATGTTTGAGGGCGTGCCGAACTACCCTTCGCCGAGCCGTTTCTGGGATGTGGTCGACAAGCACCAGGTCAATATCTTCTACACTGCGCCAACCGCGATCCGGGCGTTGATGGGAGCGGGTGATGATCACGTCAAGAAATCCTCCCGTAAATCCTTGAGAACGCTGGGATCTGTTGGCGAGCCGATCAATCCGGAAGCCTGGGAATGGTATTACAATGTGATCGGGGAGAAGAGATGCCCGATTGTTGATACCTGGTGGCAGACCGAAACCGGCGGCATCATGATCACGCCGCTGCCTGGTGCTACCAACATGAAGCCGGGATCGGCGACGCGGCCTTTCTTCGGCGTGCAGCCGCAACTGGTTGACGGCGACGGTGATGTGCTCGAGGGCACGACGGAAGGCAATCTGTGCATCACAGATTCCTGGCCGGGGCAGATGCGGACGGTCTATGGCGACCATGAGCGGTTCATCCAGACTTATTTCTCCACCTACAAGGGTAAGTATTTCACCGGTGACGGCTGCCGCCGTGACGAGGATGGCTATTACTGGATCACCGGCCGGGTCGATGATGTGATCAATGTTTCGGGTCACCGCATGGGGACAGCGGAAGTTGAAAGCGCGCTGGTGTCACATGATTCGGTCTCTGAAGCTGCCGTTGTCGGCTATCCGCATGACATCAAGGGGCAGGGCATCTACTGCTACATCACGTTGATGGAAGGTCAGGAAGGCGATGATGCGCTGCGCAAGGCACTCGTTGCCCATATTCGCCACGAAATCGGTCCGATCGCCTCTCCGGACAAGATTCAGTTCTCGCCGGGTCTGCCAAAAACCCGCTCGGGCAAGATCATGCGCCGGATCCTGCGCAAGATCGCCGAGGACGAGTTTGGTGCGCTTGGCGATACATCAACGCTTGCCGATCCGGGTGTTGTCGACGATCTGATCGCGAACCGGCAGAACAAGAAGGGCTGATTGCAGCCGCAGTTATCTGCGGTTTAATGGTTACGAATAGAAGGCCCGCCCGGTTTTATCCGGCGCGGGCTTTTTTGTGTCGGTTCGACGATGCGGGAATGAAAATAATTTGAGGTTGCTGCTTGGCAATCCGGGATAACTGCCCCACATTGTATGTGTCGTTAACAATTGAAAAGGAGGTGATCTGATGTCGAGTGATTCCCAAAAGCCGGTTCGTACGATTCGGATTGCCGGACTTCGGAGCAGCCTCTGAAGAGCCGGTAGTACTGGCAAGTCCTGATCCATTTTTGATGTGATCGGGCAGGCGTCCAACCGGCGCTGGAATTCACGAAGGCCACCCCTTGCGGGTGGCCTTTTTGATTTGTGCGTTGATGGCAGCCGGTTTTTGAAGCCTATCCAGCGCATTTCGGCTTGTGCGGTTTGCCGCCTTGGTATGGACGCGCCAGTCCGCTTTCGAGCATGGCGGAGGCGATGTCGCGTGTTCCCGCCTTCAGATCTGCCAGGACGCGGCCATAATATTTTCCGCCCGCCACATTGATCAATTCAACAGTTGAAAAGCCTGACACCAGACGTTCCAGTTCAATGCGCGCCAATTGGGCCGCGGCACGCTGGTCTGGGCATTGCGAGCGGCGCTCCGGCGTATCGATGCCGCGCAATCGTACTGACACGCGGACGGCATGGCCGGGCCAGGGATGTGCGTTCACCTCAAGCGTGTCACCATCGATGATCCGGACCACTTGCGCAGATACTGGCCCGGCAATGCTGCGCCATTGATTGTCTGCGGCAGCGGCAGGGCACATGAAGCTGGTCATGGCGCCAAGCGTCAGGAGAAATGTGAATGGAGCTGGTGAACCAGTGTATATGGCAAAGGAATATATTCCTCTATCAGGCGAAGATCAACGGGTGGGACCTTTAAAAATCGATGGCGCGGCCGTCGATTTCCCAGTCGCCATAGCGTGCGGGATCGGCGCCGCCACGGCCACCAAGCTCTTTTTCATGCGTCTGTGCGGTCAGATCGCGGGCTTCGCGTCTGGCGTGAGCTTCATCCAGAGCTCGTTTCGCCGCAGGGCTGAGCGGACGCTGGTTGATGGTTTCCCAAACGCTGTCCTCATGCAGATCTTTTGCATGCATCGCGGGTTTGGGCGCATTGGCGGGGATTGGGTCTTTGCTCATGGGTGGGCTCTACCAGTCTGGCGGTCACATTGAAGAATAACTTGAAACACCCCATGTTTAGCGTCACAAGCGACGAAATCCAAACCCCCTACGCCCGGTTTTGGCAAAAGATGGTTGGTCGCCGGAAAGGAAGATGCGCATGAACCTTGTTCGCACTGCTATGCTGATTGCTCTGATGACCGCCCTGTTCATGGGTGTCGGCTATCTGATCGGTGGCACCGGCGGGATGATGATTGCTTTCGTTATTGCTGCGGCGATGAACATGTTTTCCTATTGGAACTCGGACAAGATGGTGTTGCGTATGCACCACGCGGTGGAAGTAAACGCGCAGACTGCGCCCGAATTCTACCAGATTGTCGCCGATCTGGCGCAGAACGCCGGCCTTCCGATGCCGAAAGTCTACGTGATCCACAATCAACAGCCCAATGCGTTTGCGACCGGCCGCAATCCCGAAAATGCGGCGGTGGCGGCTTCTGTTGGTCTTCTTGAGGCCTTGAGTGACGAGGAAGTTGCTGCGGTGATGGCGCACGAACTGGCGCATGTGCAGAATCGCGACACACTCATCATGACGATTACCGCGACGCTGGCCGGCGCGATTTCCATGCTTGGTAATTTCGCATTGTTTTTCGGCGGCAATCGCAACAACAACAATCCGCTCGGTTTTATCGGTGTGCTGGTGGCAATGCTGGTTGCGCCTTTCGCCGCGATGTTGGTGCAGATGACCATCAGTCGTACCCGGGAATATGCGGCCGACAGACGTGGCGCGGAAATCTGTGGGCACCCTCTGTGGTTGGCTTCGGCGTTGAAGAAGATTGCCATGGGTGCCAAGCGTGTGGTCAATGAGGATGCCGAACGCAATCCTGCGACGGCGCATATATTCATTATCAACCCTTTGAATGGTCAACGCATGGATAGTCTGTTTTCGACCCACCCGGCGACGGAAAACCGCATCGCCGCGCTGGAATCCATGGCTGATGAATTCGCGGTAGCGCGTCAGCGCCCGGCGGCACCGGGCCCGTCAGCCCAGAAGCCGGAGGCCCGGCGACCTGCAGAGCCAGGCCCCTGGGGACGTGATGGCGCGGCTCGCAAGGGGCCATGGTCTTGACCGGCGCAAGGCCCGCACGGCAGCGTACGAGACCCGGCAAGCAGCGCGATCGGACAGACGGGGCGGATTTGAAACCAGGTCTCGCCGCCCGTCAGGCTGCGGCCCGGCTTTTATCTGCGGTTACAGAAAGCCAGGCTTCGCTGGATGGACTTCTGGATCCGGTGGGTGGCAACCCGGCCTTCACCGGGCTTGGCGATCAGGACCGGCTTCTGGTGCGGGCAATTTTGTTGTCAGCGCTCAGACACCTTCAGGTGATTGACGCATTTGTGGACCGGCTGGTTGATAATCCGCTGCCCGATGGGGCGAAGGCGTTGCGACAGGTGTTGCGCGTTGGTGCCGCCCAGATCCTTTATCTCGATGTTCCGGATCGCGCGGCGGTAGATCTCGCGGTGAGCCAGGCCGATTCGGATCCGCGCAACCGGCGGTTTGCTGGGCTGGTCAACGCCCTGTTACGCCGGATGGCGCGTGAGAAAGATCAGCTGTTGCCGGAGATTTCGGCCACGACACCGGACTTTCCGGAATGGTTCGAAAGCCGGCTGCACAATGCCTACGCAGCGGACGCTGCAGCGATCCTTGAAATCCTGTCAGAACCACCGGCGATTGATCTGACGGTAAAGAGTGATGCGGATGGCTGGGCTGAACGGCTTGGTGGCGTGGTGTTGCCGACCGGATCGGTGCGTATCGCGCGGCCTGATGGTCCTGTGTCCGGTCTTGCCGGTTATGATGACGGTGCCTGGTGGGTTCAGGATGCAGCCGCCAGCTTGCCGGTGCAGCTTTTTTCAAAGCTTGAAGGCCTCGAGATCGTGGATCTGTGTGCTGCCCCCGGTGGAAAAACGGCGCAATTGGCGTTGGCTGGCGCGCGGGTGACAGCCTGTGACCAGTCCGCCACGCGGCTCGAGAGGTTGCGTGGAAATTTGACGCGTCTTGGTTTTGATGTTGCAACACAGTTGAAGAGGGCGCAGGATCTTGTTGCGCCTGAGGGGTTTGACGGGGTGCTTCTGGATGCGCCCTGTTCTTCGACAGGAACGGTGCGCCGGCATCCTGATATTCCCTATACCAAGGGACCTGATGACATCATGCGCCTGGCTCGGGTGCAACGTGATCTGTTGGACCATGCGGCAGGACTTGTGCGTCCGGGTGGCGAGCTGGTGTTTTCCAATTGTTCGCTCGATCCTGAGGAAGGCGAAGAGATGGTTGCGGGTTTTCTTGCTGACCATCCTTCCTGGAAAATCAGGCCGGTTGAAGCGGGGCGGTGGCCGGGTCTTGAAGCGGCGATCACCGCGCGCGGTGAGGTCAGGACCCATCCGGCCATGCTGGGCAATGACGATCCTCGGCTTGCGGGGCTCGATGGTTTCTACGCTGTGGTGCTGACCCGACCCTGACAGGGCCGGCGAAAACTGCACTCATTGCCCGGAGATTTGACATCTTCTCCATAAGCCCACATTAGCATCCAGTTGAACAATCAAGCCATTGTGCTACGATTCCCATCCGGTGGAGAGCCGGGACCCGGTTTCAGGAATTCCCGATTGGCTTTTTCAATTTCCGATTCGCGACGTTCGGCGCAATTGTACGGGACGGAGATCTGGCGGCGGTTTGCGCGTCGGATGGCTTTGGGACGGATCAACGCCCTGCGGTTTGCTGGCGGAACCCCGGACCGTCTTGTGGTTGCGCCAATTGATCTGCGCATTGCTGATTCGCATATTGCCGAGGAGATCTATTCCGGGCGTTTCGCCATGAGTGGAAAGATGATCGATACCGGAGGGGCCAGTCCGTTTCAAATGGAGGCTCCGTCCGAAGCGTTCAAGCGCAGTTTACACGGGTTCGGCTGGCTCAGGCATATGCGTGCAGCGGATCACGACCTGGCCTTTGCCAATGCCCGAACGCTTGTCGATGACTGGATTGTTGTGGAAGGTCGTGAGCTGGGTGGGCTGGCTTATGATCCGGATGTCTTGTCCAACCGGTTGATCTCCTGGTTTTCACATTCGCCGATTGTGTTGCGCGGTGCCGATCATGGTTTCTACCGGCGGTTTCTCAAAAGCATTGCATTGCAAACACGTTATCTCAGGCATGTGGCCGGGGCGATGCCTGGCGATGCCACTCGTTTTAAAGCCCGGATAGCATTGGCGATGGCGAGCTTGTGCCTCCCTTCCAGCGCCGGTGTGGTGCGGACCGCTTCAAACAATCTGGACAATGAATTCAATTGCCAGATCTTGCCCGATGGCGGGCATCTGTCGCGCAATCCGATGGTGCTGATTGACCTGCTGACAATTCTGCTTCCGCTCAGGCAAACCTACGTCAATCTGGGGCAGAAACCACCACGCAGCATGACTGCCGGGATGGACCGGATGTTCTCGGCTTTGCGCTTTTTCCGCCATTCAAATGGTGAACTGGCTTTGTTCAATGGGTCATCAGCGGTTTCTGCGGACAGGCTATTGGGGGTGCTGCGCTATGATGAAACCTCCGGCACGGCGTTTCGGGAAATGCCGCATTCACACTACCAAAGATTGACCGCGGGAAATGCAGTTCTGATCGCCGATACCGGGCCACCGCCCAAGGGGGTAATGTCCAGCCAGGCTCATGCGGGTTGTCTTTCCTTTGAGCTGTCCTCAGGCGCAAACCGCTTTATTATCAATGCCGGCGCGCCGGTGATTTCCCATACAGATTATGCCGAATTTGCAAGGTTGACCGCTGCGCACAGCACGGTGTCACTGGCCGACAGGTCATCGTTGAAAATTTCGCAGTCGTCCTTTCTCGGCCCGATTGTTACTGGTGGCGTGCGCCGAGTGAGAGTCGAATCACTCGACGAGGAGGGGAAGCATCTCGGGTTTAGCGCTACCCATGATGGCTATGTCAGCAGCCTGAGGCTTCTGCATCGGCGCAAGATCCGCTTGTTGTCATCGGGTCACGAGGTGCAGGGCCGGGATCAAATCCTCAGACCAGATGAAAGCGATCCAAAGCCCGAGGATCGGACCGAGGGCGTGGCCCGGTTTCACATTCATCCGACCATATCGGTTTCACAAGATGAAAATGGCGCGGTGCATCTGACGGCAGGCGACGGTGAATCCTGGGCATTCGTCGCTCGGGATCTCACGCCGCAAATCGAGGAGGACGTGCATTTTGCCGACCTCGCGGGAGCCCGGACCAGCAAACAGATCACGCTGGAATTCATCGTTGGCGAGCAGCCACAGATTGACTGGAAGCTGGTTCGCACCAATTTGCCGAGGGCTTAAGGTCGGGCTTTGTGTTTGTGGGTGAGGCAACGGCGATGAGGCGGCATCACGCACAGCCGGGCTTCATTCAACAGACATTGCTCCACAGATAAGCCCAATTGCGTGTTTTATCGAACATCGGCTTGTGTTAACGCATCCCCGTGCCGCCTGGCTGAAGCGGTTGTTTTCGAAGGATTTCCAAATGGCTGTTGTTTCCAAAAACCATCCTGTGCCGGATCTGGTGCGGGTTCGTCGTGCTTTGCTGTCGGTTTCCGACAAGACCGGGCTGGTTGAATTTGCTCGTGGTCTCGCTGATCTTGGCGTCGAGCTGGTTTCCACCGGAGGCACTCGCGCAGCACTGGAAGCGGCAGGCCTCACGGTCCGGGATGTTTCCGAGCTGACAGCATTTCCTGAAATCATGGATGGACGTGTCAAAACCCTGCACCCTGGTGTGCATGGTGGATTGCTTGCTATCCGTGATGATGCAGACCACCGGTCGGCCATGCAGGAGCATGCGATCGAGGAGATCGATCTGGCAGTGGTCAATCTCTATCCGTTTGAGCAGACGGTTGCCGGCGGCGCCGATGCCGCAACGATTGTCGAGAATATTGATATTGGCGGTCCGGCAATGATCCGGGCTTCGGCGAAGAACCATGCTTATGTGACCGCAATCACCGATCCGGAAGATTATGACCGGGTCCTGGAAGCGCTGCGCAGCCGTGATGGCTCGATTCCACTGGCGCTTCGCCGTGAGCTTGCAGCGCTGGCTTTCGCGCGGACAGCAGCCTATGACGCGGCGGTTTCGGGATGGTTTGCCAAGGATCTTTCTCTGGAGGCGCCCCGGCACCGGGCTTTCGGTGGTCAGCTGCTCGATGTCATGCGCTACGGCGAAAACCCGCATCAGGCTGCCGCATTCTATTCTACCGGCGAAATCCGGCCAGGTGTGTCGACCGCAAAGCTCTTGCAGGGCAAGCAGCTGTCCTACAACAATATCAACGACACCGATGCGGCCTTTGAGCTCGTCAGCGAGTTTGGCCAGGACAAGCCAGCTTGCGCGATTATCAAGCATGCCAATCCTTGCGGGGTAGCGGTCGGGGATACGTTGTCCGAGGCTTATCGCCGTGCGCTTGAATGTGATCAGACTTCGGCCTTTGGCGGTATCATTGCGCTCAACCGGCCGCTCGATGCGGAAACGGCTACCGAGATCGTCAAGACTTTTACGGAGGTGATCATCGCGCCTGATGCCAGCGAAGAGGCCCGGCAGATCCTGTCAGCCAAGAAGAACTTACGCTTGATGGTCACCGGAGAGCTGGCAGATCCGCACCAGCCTGGCCTGACCGTCAAGACTGTTGCTGGCGGGTTGCTGGTTCAAGGGCGCGACAACGGCATCGTGCTGCCCGAAGATTTCAAGGTCGTGACCAAGCGTGCGCCGGATGCGCGTGAGCTTGCTGACATGGATTTTGCGTTCCGGGTTGCGAAACATGTTAAATCCAACGCCATAGTCTATGCGGTCAACGGCGCCACCGTGGGTATCGGGGCCGGCCAGATGAGCCGTGTCGATTCAGCACGGATTGCCGCGCGCAAGGCCATTGATGCGGCTGAAGTGTTGGGCCTGAGCACGCCGCTGACCAATGGCAGCGTTGTCGCCTCGGACGCATTCTTCCCATTCGCTGACGGATTGTTGTCTGCGATTGAAGCAGGGGCCACAGCTGTAATCCAGCCGGGCGGATCGATGCGGGATCAGGACGTCATCGATGCGGCAGATGCGGCAGGTGTGGCGATGGTGTTTACCGGTATGCGGCATTTCCGTCATTGATGCTTGAAGATCGCTCACGGATTTGTGCTGCGTTCGAATGGAATCATCTGAGCGTTAAGGTCTTTTATGGATTGATTGTGAAACAGCATGCCCTGCGGGTTCGCGTGAACATCCAAGGCTTTAGTGTGTTTCGGAATTGGCAATCAAACCAGCACAATACCTGAAGTACATATCCATACTTTGGGTATGGTTTTGCTGTGCCGTGTATAGCCGGTTCAGCTGTTTTCCGGACCATGATCCGGTTGATCTGCCGGATAAGGTGTTGTCCAGAGTATGATAAAGCCCAGAGCAAAAAAGATCACAATGGTTGCCATTCCCAACCGTGGCGATCCAGAGATAGCTGTGACAGTGGCGACCAGGAAAGGTGCGGTAAAACTGGTGGCGCGGCCAGACAGCGCATAGATGCCAAAATACCGGCCGGCTTCATCTTCAGTCACGCTGCGGGCCATATAGGCCCGGGATGAGGCCTGCACCGGACCGAAGGCTACGCCGATCAGAAGTCCGAAAGTGATATAGGCCTATTCCGCGGATGTTCCGAACAATCCGCCGGTATCGCTATGGCCCAGAGGCAGCGCGCCAAAAAGGGTGAAACCCGGGCCGGTCGACACGATGCCGAGGGTGGCGATCAGCAGCATCAGAATTGCGATCAGCACAACAAGTTTGGACCCGAGCTGGGTGTCGAGACGGCTTGCGTAGAGGCACGAAAAAATTGCAACGACATTGAGCATGATGCCGTAAACGCCGATCTCGGTGATCGACCAGCCGAACATGGCGGCCGCAAAACCTCCACCCAAGGCCAGCAGCGCATTGACGCCGTCCTGATAAATCATGCGTGCGATCAGAAAGCGGAAGATGCCTGAGCGTTGTCGCACCTCGCCGAGCGTCGACCTCAATTCTGACAGCCCGTCGCGGACCGCGCCTTTCAAGGCCCGGCGCCCGCCCGCGTCAGGGGTGAACAAGAACATCGGCAGGATAAAGACGGCATACCAGAGCGCCGAGATAGGTCCTGACGCGCGGGCATCTTCTCCCTGGGCCGGATCTAGGCCGAACAAGGGATCAAGACCTAGAAGCGTTATTCCGGTTTCAGGTGAAGCAGCAAGAAAACCGATGATGAAAATCAGCACGATCATGCCGCCGAGATACCCCATGCCCCAGGCAAGATTGGAGACGCGGCCGATGCTGGCTTTTGGCACAAGCCTCAGTAGCATGGAATCATTGAAGACAATGGAGAATTCCGCTGCCACTGAGGCCAGTGTGAAAAGCATCACAACGGCGACGAGATTGGAACCAGGAGCTGCGAACCACAATCCGCACAGCGCCACGATCTTGATGACGGCAAAGAATGCGATCCATGGTTTGCGTGGTCCGGTCTGATCGGCGATTGAACCGAGCAATGGTGAAAACAGGGCAATCAGCAAACCACCAGCGGCAATGCCATAGCCCCATGCCGCCTGGCCGGTTGCGGGATCGCTGGCCATGCGGCTGATGAAGTAGGGGCCGAAAATGAAGGTGGTGACGACCGTGAAGAACGGCTGCGCCGCCCAGTCAAACATCATCCATCCCAATACGCCGCGGCGGCGAACACCAGGTGCCGACGGCAATCCGGTTACATCAGTCATATCTGCTGCCCTTTTATCGGCCCCGTATCATGTCAGGCGCGCAAGGAGCGAGCCAGATCGCTCAGCATGCCGGCGGCAACAGTGAGCTTTGCCACAGACAACTCACCACTGTCGGTCAGCGTCAGGATCTGGCCACGGACATGCGAGATACGATCCTTGTTGGCCTTGAGCCATTCTCCAGCCGGGTCTGCGGCTTTTGGATTGCTATCAAGCGTGGTGCTGGCAATGATCCGGCGGGCTTCGGAAATTTCATCAAGACTGCGCGCGAGTGCCAGTCCTTCGAAATGGTCCGTTACCGGGATCCGGTCCACCGCGGCGACAATCCTGCCAAGCCGGAAAGCCTCGGTGACGGCAAAGAAGGCCTCTGTCGCACGACCCAGATCGGTCTTCGAGTGAGCGGCGACGTGGCAGATGTCGGGAGCCAGCGTCAAGCCACCCAATCCGGCGATCTGGCTTGCCAGACCTGTGGGCACTGCCTGTGCGATCAGGTCGTTGCGGATGCTTTCGGTTTCTTCGAGCATGAAATCAGGCAAGGCGGCAGACATCTTGCCGTCAAGTTTCGCAAGGCTTTCCTGCATCGTTTTGACCGCAGTGGCGAGATCGCCCTGCGCCGCGCCTGTTTTGAGCGCCCAGCCGGTAACATCCTTGAGGGTGTTGCCGATGCTGGCGTAGAGCTGGTTTTGAACAGCGCCCGAAACCTTGGTGTCGAGATCATCCACCTGTGCATAAAGCTGGTTGAGCGAAAGTCCGTCGCGGGCAAGAACGAAAGCCTTGACGATGTCGGCGGCCGTTGCTCCGGATTTGTCGCTCATGCCGATGACAAAGGCCGGACCGCCACGATTGATCGCATCATTGCCAAGCAGGGTCGAGATGATCTCGCGACGCAGCCTGTGACTGGTAATATCGGTGGAATAGGCTTTCTGCATCTTTTTGGGGAAGTAGGAATTCAGTGTCGTGTCGAAATAGGGATCGTCAGGCAGCGAGCTGGCGACGATCTCATCGAACAACACCAGCTTGGCGTAGGACAGCAGAACGCCCATTTCCGGCCGGGTCAGGGCATGACCTGCGGCTATCCGCTCAGCGACCGCAATGTCGTCGGGCAGGTATTCGACCTTGCGGTTGAGCAGGCCGCGGCCTTCGAGATTGCTCATCACCCTGTTAAGTTCGCCAACGCCGGATATACCGTCAGCTTCGGCAATCGATATGGCCAGTGTCTGCAAGTAGTTGTTGCGCAGCACCAGTTCGGCCACTTCATCGGTCATTGAGGCAAGCAGGGTGTTGCGCTTGGGCCGGGTAAGCCTGTCTTCGCGCATGGCATTGGCCAGGGCGATCTTGATGTTGACCTCGACGTCGGAGGAGTTGACGCCAGCGGAGTTATCAATGGCATCGGAGTTGCAACGGCCGCCGTTCAAAGCATAGGTGATGCGGCCTTTCTGGGTGACGCCGAGATTGGCGCCTTCGCCGATCACTTTGGCGCGAACCTGGCGGGCATAGACGCGGATTGCATCGTTGGCGCGGTCTCCGACATCTGCGTCATTTTCGCCAGCATCCTTGATGTAGGTGCCGATACCGCCAAACCACAAGAGATCGGTTTCCATCGAGAGGATAGCCGTCATGATTTCCTGGGGTGTGACCTTGCCAGGCTGGAGCCCGATTACGGCGGCTGCCTGGTCTGTCAGTTCAACGGATTTCAGCGAGCGCGGGATAATCATTCCGCCCTTCGACAGTTTGGACTTTTCATAGTCCTGCCAGCTGGAGCGGCCCATTTCGAACAGCCGGCTTCGCTCTGCAAATCCGACGGCGCAATCAGGGTCGGGATCAATGAAGATGTCGCGGTGATCGAACGCCGCCAGCAGCTTGATATGTTTCGACAGAAGCATGCCATTGCCGAAGACATCGCCAGACATGTCGCCAACACCTGCGGCGGTGAACGGCGTGGTCTGGATATCGATATTCATTTCACGGAAATGCCGCTTGACCGCCTCCCAAGCGCCGCGCGCAGTGATGCCCATTTTCTTGTGGTCATAACCGGCAGAGCCGCCAGAGGCGAAAGCGTCATCGAGCCAGAAATCCTGTTCCTGGCTGAGTGCGTTGGCGGTATCGGAGAAGGTGGCAGTGCCCTTGTCGGCAGCAACCACGAAATAAGGGTCGTCTGTGTCATGGCGAACGGTATTGGCCGGGGGAACGATTGCGTCACCGACAATATTGTCGGTGACCGACAGCAAGGTGCGGATAAACAGCTTGTAGGCGTCGCGACCGGCTTCGAAGATCGCATCGCGGCCGCCTTCAGTCGGCAATCTCTTCGGATAGAAGCCACCCTTTGAGCCAACTGGTACGATAACGGCGTTTTTCACCTGCTGCGCCTTGACCAGCCCGAGCACCTCGGTGCGGTAATCCTGAGCCCGGTCCGACCAGCGAAGCCCACCGCGGGCAATCGGACCGAAGCGCAAATGAACGCCTTCGACTTCCGCGTTGTAGACAAAAATCTCGCGGAAAGGCCGTGGCTCCGGCAGACCTTCGAGTCTTTTCGGATCAAGTTTGATGGCCAGAGCCGGGCGCGGCGCGCCCTCGGCGTCGGTCTGGAAGTAGTTGGTTCTGAGCGAGGATTCGATCGCATTGACGTAGCGTCTGAGGATGCGGTCATCATCAAGGCTTGGAACTTCAGCCAAGGCGGTTTCGATCGCTTCGGTCAGGTTGGTGTCTTGTTCCGCACGCTTGGCATTGTTCAATCCGATATCAAACCGGATCCGGAACAATTCGAACAGTTGTGCGGCAACACCTGAATACCGGTTGAGGCTATGGGCAATATATTCCTGTGAATAGGGGATGCCCGCCTGTCGCAGATAGCGTGCGTAGGCGCGCATCACTGTCGCTTCGCGAACCGACAGGCCGGCATTGGTGACCAGACGGTTATAGCTGTCGTTGTCGGTGTCGCCGCGCCAGACTGACAGGAAGGTCTCTTCAAGCCGCTGGCCATCAACACTCAAATCAATGCTGTGTTTGTCCTCATGGACGATTTCCATATCGTGGAGAACCACGGTGCTTGAAACGCCGGCCTGTTCGTCGAGAAATATCTCGTAGGTTTGCTCGCTGATCACCTTGAATCCGAGGTTTTCCAGCAGCGGTACCCGCCGCGACAGCGCAACCGGCTCGCCGGCGTGGAAAATCTTCAATGCAAGATGGTCATCGGACATATCCTCGCCGCGATAAAACGCGATCTGAATGATGCCGGTGTCCTTGCAGGCAATGATATCGTCGAGGTCAGCCAGCGCTTCCTCGGGTTTGAAACGCTCCTTATAGGACTGACCGACACTCATCCGTTCGCTCAAGCTACCGCCGAGAGAGCGGAACTGGTCTTCCCAGCGGGTGACAATGGAACGCACGTCGCGTTCAAGCTGTTCCTGCGGAATCTGAGGCGTTTTGCCTTCGGACCGGCCAATGATGAAATGCACGCGGGCGACGCCGCCCTCAGGGAATGCCGGGTAGTAAGCCGACACACGACCATTGTAGACGGTCTTGAAATAGTCGCCGATGCGCTCGCGGGCGATCGAATCATATTGGTCACGCGGAACATAAACAATCAGCGAGACAAACCGGTCGAAGTGATCAATCCGAGGGAGAACGCGGACGCGCGGGCGGTCGGCCAATTCGTTGATCTGCACGCAGAACCGCGCCAGCAGATGGGCGTCAATCTGGAAGAGATCGTCACGCGGATAGGCTTCCAGCGTGTTGAGCAACAGCTTGCCGGAATGGCTTTCCGGATCGAAGCCGAATTCCGAGACAACGGATTGCACCTTTGAGCGGATCAGCGGAATTTTCGTGACAGAGCGGGTGTAGGCGGTGGAGGTGAAAAGCCCGACAATGCGCAATTCGCCGACAACTTCGCCTTTGGAATTGAAGCGCTTGATGCCGATATAATCCATATAGGTGCGGCGGTGGATGACCGAGCGCACATTGGCCTTGGTGATGATCAGAAAATCCGGGCCCTGCAGAAAATTCAGAATCTCCGGCGTTGTGGTGACCTGATCCTTGCCAAGCCTCAATACGAGTACGTCAGGGTTCGAAAGGATGCCAAGGCCTTCGGTCGATGCCCGGCTCAATTCAGCCGATTTGCCATCGCCGGTGTAGACATATTCGCGCATGCCCAGGAAGGTGAAGTTGTTGTCCCGCAACCAGGCGATAAAGGCCAGAGCCTCCTGCCGGCCAGGCTCAGTCTTTTTGTCAACATCAAGCGCCACCAGATCGGCGGCGCTGTGATCGATCATCGCCAGCATCGATTTCCAGTCGCTGACGGCGGCCTGAACCTGATCAAGGACATGACGAACGCGTGCAGTGAGGTCCTTCTCAGCCGCTTCGCTGAGACGTGGCATGTAGATCTGTATATGGCTGACCCTTTGAGCGGGTTCACTGCCATCGCCATGTGAGAAAAGAACGGCTGGTTCCTTGCCCGACAGGATCAGAATGGGATGCAGGGCCATGAGGATGTCGCGTACATCCGTGGTGACCTCGCCCATCACCGAATCATAAAGGAAGGGTTTGTTGAGCGTGGTGATCGCAAGAACCGAGACATCACGGCCATCTGTTGTGGCCTGATCGACATTCACGAGGCTCATCCGGGAGGATTTCCCATCCCATGCGCGGACCTCGGATTCGGCCAAAACTGCTGCGGATGCGAGGCTTTTGGCTGGAAAAAGGTCCAAATCATCCATGCTGACGCTGGAAAGCAGCACGTCAGGATTGATGTGAGGCTTCTTGCCTTTGGAAGCGATCACCGCTGTTTCCGCAAGTAGTGTTTCCGACTTGCGGGTGTTCTTGATCCCCATCCCAAATCCTCCAAGGCTTGATCTTTGATCGAATCCTAGCAGAAGTGTGTATCAAAGCGACCCGGTTTCGCGATCAAAACCAATATTGGAGGAATAAAGATGAAAACACCGCAAGAAGCCGTGACTGCATTGGATCTGGAACAGGAAACGCCGTTGAGTGCCCCGATGGCGGCCTATTTCGCCAAATGCGAAGACAAGCTGGGCATGGTGCCGAATGTGCTCAAGGCCTACGCATTCAACAATGAAAAGCTCGAAACCTTTGCCGCCTTCTACAATGATCTGATGCTCGCGGGCTCAAATCTGAGCAAGCTCGACCGTGAACTGATCGCCGTGGCGGTGTCCAACATCAACAAATGTTTCTACTGCCTCACCGCACATGGTGCAGCGGTCCGGCAATTGTCGGGTAACCCGGTTCTTGGGGAGCAGATCGTGATGAACTACCGGGTTGCGGATCTCGAGCCGCGGCAGCGCGCAATGCTGGATTTCGCCATTCTGGTGACGGAAGACCCGGCCCGAATTGTCGAGACTGACAGGCAAGCGCTACGCGATGCCGGTTTTACCGACCGTGACATTTGGGATATTTCCGCCGTTGCCTCGTTTTTCAACATGACCAACCGGATGGCGTCGGCAACAGATATGCAGCCAAATCCGGAGTATCATGGGCTTGCCCGCTGATTCGAGCGGGTGATTGGTCAAGCAGGGCCATCCGGCGCTTGCTTTTGAGGCCGGATAGGCTGTCCAGTCCGTGGCAGAATGATATGCTGCTTTGATATCCAACCGGACCAGGATCGCTTGCGATGAAAGATGACGAAACAGTCCGCCAGGCAAAACGTGCACTCGACCGTCTTGGCGAGGAAGGCGGGTTGTCGGCATCGCCGGTGATGAAATCGGCGGCCAACAATGTGCGCGATCATTTCACAGCCAAGGATGCGGACAAGACCGACAAGGTTGAGGTGTGGGGGACGCGGATCGCGCGCGGACTGGCGCTTGTGGCGTTTGCCGGACTGGTTTTATGGATGATCGGGCAAATCTCATGATGTCGACAGGCAACCAGCGCAATTCCGATATCCGCCCCTCGGTGATCGTGATTTCAAGCCATGTTGTTCGCGGATCAGTTGGTAACCGCGCAGCGGTGTTCGCGCTGGAGACTCTGGGTTTTCCTGTCTGGGCGGTGCCGACGGTTATCCTGCCCTGGCATCCGGGCCATTCCCGGGCCACTCGGATTGTGCCATCGCGTGAGGATTTTTCTGCGTTGATCGACGATCTTTGCGGTTCTTCCTGGCTTGGTGAGGTTGGTGGCGTGCTCAGCGGCTATCTGGGGGACGTTGGGCAGGCAGCCGATGTGGCACGGCTGGTCGGGGCGGTGCGTGGCGCAAATCCGGATGCGCTCTACATGTGTGATCCTGTCATTGGTGATACCGGTGGCCTTTACGTGCCCGAAGCTGTCGCCACGGCGATTGCGTCCGAGCTGATACCGATAGCTGATATTGCTACGCCGAACGTTCATGAGCTGGCCTGGTTGTCCGGCGCGCCGCTGGCAGACTCCGCATCGACGGTAGCGGCGGCGGAAACACTGGGGCCGGCGCGGGTTCTCGTTACGTCGGCGCTGGCAATGATGGCGGGCAGCACGGGCAATTTGCTGGTTAGCGGCGGGCAATCGATGATGGCCGAGCACAGGCTTATTCCAAATGCCCCGAATGGATTGGGTGATTTGATGTCGGCGACCTTCCTGGCCCGGTTGCTGGAAGGTGTTGCGGACGAAAAGGCTCTGCAAATGGCGACTGGTGCTGTGTTCGAGATCCTTGCACGGACGTCACGGCGTGGTGCCGACGAGCTGACGCTTGAAACAGACGCGCAAAGCCTGCGGACCCCGATGGCTATGGTCAACATGCGCCGCGTCGTGTCGATGGCGAATCGCAAAAAGCCGTGAGCTAAAATTCATGATAGCGAAGGCTGTCTGTTTTCCATGTTTGTGTAACCAATGAAGTGCCTGCATGAAAAAGGTTGATTGATCTTCGCCGCCCGGCCGTTTATGTGCGAAGGCATGTCGACATTTCCGACCCGCCTTCTTGAAGGCTACCAGACATTCATGAGCGGCCGTTATACGGCCGAGCGGCAGCGCTACCGGGACCTCGCCGAAACAGGCCAGGAACCGCATACGCTGGTGGTCGCCTGTTGCGATTCACGCGCTGCGCCCGAGACAATCTTTGATTGCGGACCGGGCGAATTGTTCGTGGTGCGCAATGTCGCCAATCTTGTGCCGCCTTATGCACCGGACAGCAATTATCACGCCACTTCCGCCGCTCTGGAATTTGCGGTACAGTCGCTCAAGATCCGCCAGATCGTGGTGATGGGTCATGGCCGCTGCGGCGGTATTCAGGCGGCGCTGGATCCCAATGCGGCACCGCTGTCGCCGGGTGATTTCATCGGACAATGGATGGGTTTGCTCAAACCCGCCGCACAGCAGATCCAAGACAGTCAGCTGATGACCAGCGGTGAGCGTCAGGTGGCGCTCGAAAGAATTTCGATCCGCAATTCGATGGCAAACCTGCGGACTTTCCCGTGCGTCAAGATCCTGGAAGATCGCGGCAAGATGGTGATTAGTGGTGCGTGGTTTGATATTTCTAGCGGCGAATTATGGATTATGGATCCCAAAACCGGCGATTTTTCCCGGCCAGAAGCTCCGGTCGCTTGACATAAGGTGCCGCATTCCGGTTCCATGGGTCCGAGGCGTGGAGACACACGCGATGACTTTGGGAACTTGTGATGATTGCAATCCGGTCTTTGATTTCAGTTCTGGTTTTTGGGGTGCTGTTGTCGGTATCTTCGGCTACAGCCCAAAGCTCCCTGCTGGATCGTTGGTATACGGCGCTTTTCGACGTTAACCGCGTTGCGATCACGGACCTGCTTGCCGAAGACGCAGTTATCGAGCTTGAGGATCTGGGGGTAAGCCAGACCAAGGCCGAATTCATCGAATCGCTCGATGAATGGGAAGATGTGGTGAAAACGGCCAATCTTGCATGGCAGCTTGAAGAGGGAACCGAGGCCGATGTGACCAAAGCCTCAGTCTTGGTATGCTACCAATTCCCGGACAACGAGATGATGATCCGGGAGGTTTTTGGCTTTCGCGACACCAAGATCATCAGCAGCGTTCAGACAACCGTCGGTGACAGCTGCGAGAATTTCTAAAGCATGTCCCGCTCAAATGGTTTGGCTTGAGCGCGACGTTTTGAGATTTATCCGTCTATCTCGGCACCGATTTTTGCAATCGCCTTCTGATAAACGCCGGCCGCGTTCCATCCCTGAATGGCGCGGTAATTACTCTGACCAGGCTGATAACCGCCACCACGGCTCCAGCCGTGCCCGCGCAGAAAGTTCGCTGTTGAGGCTAGCGCATCGGTTGATGATCCCAGGTTAATGCTGCCGTTTCGGTCGCCATCCACACCAAAGCGTACCACATTGGCTGGCAGAAACTGGGTTTGGCCGATTTCACCGTGAGCGGCGCCTTTGAAATCGGGAGAAATCCAGCCTTTCTGGATCAGTTGCAACAGCGCGTAGAGTTGTTCGGTGAAGTATGCAGAACGGCGGCAATCATAGGCCAGCGTGGCGACCGCCGAGACGGTGTGCTGATTGCCGGTAAAGCGGCCGAAGCCTGACTCCATTCCCCAGATCGCAATCAACGGGCCTGCCGGAACGCCATATTTTTTCTCGATGGCGGCAAACATCCCCGCATTCTGTTTTTTCAGCTTTTTGCCTCTGGATATGATTGTGGATGCGCCGCGCTTTTGCATGAATTGGTCAAATGACAATTTGAAGCTGCGCTGGTTGCGATCCAGGGATATGGTTTTTGTGGCGTAGCGAGCATTCTTGAAAGCGCGGTCGAGCGTCCGTTGCGAAATGCCAGCTCTGGCTGCTTCTTGTTTGAACTGCCCGATCCAGCCCGTGAACCCGCCTGAATTGTTGCCGCACGTGGCAGCCAGGGCCGACCCACTGAGTCCTGCGGCGATGAGTGTCGCGGCGCCTAAAACTTTGAGTTTCCGAAACTTGCTGTCCATGCCTGCCACCCGTGCCCTTGTGAAATCTGTTCCAGGCGGACTGTGCCAGCGATTCGGGAAAAAGTCACGATTCCCTGAAACCAAAAACCCCGCGACTGGCGTACAGTCGCGGGGTTTGAGAATTCATGTCGCTTGGGATCAGGCTTCTGCGCGCGGCTTGATCAGGCGTCGATTGACCAGAAGTTCAGCGATCTGGATGGTGTTGAGTGCTGCGCCCTTGCGCAGATTGTCTGACACAATCCAGATGTTGAGGCCGTTCTCGACAGTGGCGTCCTCACGGATGCGGGAGATGAAGGTTGCGTCTTCACCGGCGCATTCGTAAGGCGTCATGTAGCCGCCGTCTTCATGCTTGTCGATGACCTGGCAGCCGGGCGCATCGCGCAGGATGTCACGGGCTTCGTCGGCAGTAATCTCGTTTTCAAACTCGATATTGACTGATTCGGAATGGCCGATGAAAACCGGGACGCGCACGGCGGTGCAGGTGACCTTGATCTTCGGATCGAGCATCTTCTTGGTTTCGGCCAGCACCTTCCATTCTTCCTTGGTGTAGCCGTCTTCCATGAAATCATCGATGTGCGGAATGACGTTGAAGGCGATACGCTTGGTGAATTTCTGGCTGGAAATCGGATCGGCGACAAACACTGCACGGGTCTGATTGAACAGCTCGTCCATGCCGTCCTTGCCGGCGCCGGAAACCGACTGGTAGGTCGAGATCACCAGACGTTTGATCTTGGCATGGTCGTGCAGAGGCTTCAGCGCGACGACCAGCTGTGCTGTCGAGCAGTTCGGATTGGCGATGATGTTGCGGCGGGTGTACATCGAAATCGCATCGGGGTTGACCTCCGGCACGATCAACGGCACGTCGGCGTCGTAGCGCCAGGCCGAGGAATTGTCGATGACGATGCAGCCCTGCGCGCCGATCTTCGGCGACCATTTCTTGCTGACAGTGCCGCCAGCCGACATCAGGCAGAGATCGGTGTTGGAGAAATCATAGGTCTCGAGATTTTTGACCTTCAGGGTCTTGTCGCCGAAGGAGACTTCGGTGCCGACCGAACGGCTTGAGGCAAGGGCGACGACTTCGCTGACAGGGAAGGCGCGCTCTGCAAGGATATTGAGCATTTCGCGGCCGACATTGCCCGTCGCCCCGACGATTGCGATTTTGAAACCCATGGTTCCCGTGCTCCTCTCTCCCCTTGTTAGCGGTCAAGCG
>Ga0163215_100734_pt1 | contig 39314 bp, 38 predicted proteins | sample SynspAceP_FD_185934 | JGI IMG/M metagenome (GOLD analysis project Ga0163215, IMG submission 185934) | Saline lake microbial communities from Ace Lake in Antarctica - Synechococcus sp. Ace-P (Hybrid Assembly) | ecosystem: Environmental > Aquatic > Non-marine Saline and Alkaline > Saline | place...
GCCTGATTTGAGTGTCGCATCCGCGGCATTGCCGACGCGCAGGCCCGCGATATCACAAAGGCTGTTGGTAGGGCCGGGCTGCATGGTCTAGATCCTCGGTTTGTCGCTGGCGGTTTCGGGGTCGCCTGTATTGGGGGTGCCTTTCGGCTCTATCAGCAGAACGTGGCATTCCTTAACGGCGCGGGGGCGATGGGTGACGCCACGCGGGACGATGAAGATCTCGCCCTCCTTGACGGTGTGGGTCTCGCTTTCCAGATCCATGGTAAATTCGCCCTGCAGCACCAGAAAGAAATCATCGGTGTCTTCGTGCAGGTGGAAGGGAAACTCACCCGAAAATTTGGCGACCATGATGTCATTGTCGTTGTAATCCGCGATGACGTGCGGGTCCCAATGGGTTGAAAACTGGTTGAGTTTATCCAGCAGGTTGATGGTTTTCACGGACGGGACCTTTCAGATCAGGCAGCACAGGGGCGGCTTCGATGAGGGATTTGGTGTAGGGGTGTTGCGGGTTTGCGAAGACATCGCGGGTCTGGCCCTCCTCGACAATCTCGCCTGATTTCATGACCAGAACGCGGTCGGTGATGGTGCGCACAACGCTGAGATCATGGGAAATGAACAGGTAGCTGAGATTGTGTGAGGCGCAAAGCTCGGCCAGCAGATCGAGGATCTGAGCGCGGACGGAGACGTCCAGCGCGCTGACCGCCTCGTCAAAGACGATCAGGTCTGGGCGGATGATCAGTGCGCGGGCGATGGCGATGCGCTGGCGCTGACCGCCGGAGAATTCGTGGATGTATTTGTTGGCGTCCGCAGGGGTCAGGCCCACAGCCGTCAGGGCCTCGTCGATTGCCCTTTGCCTCGCGACGCCGGTAGGAGGCGTGTCGAGCAGGTGGAACGGCTCGGTGATCTGGCGGGCCACGCGGTGGCGGGGGTTGAAGCTGCCGTAGGGGTCCTGGAACACCACCTGCATGTGACGGCGCACGGCGAGATTTGGCTTGTGACCCGTGAAAACAGGTTCTCCGCGCAGGGTGATCGTGCCTTGAGCCACTGGCTCCAGCCCCAGCAGTGCGCGGGTGAGGGTGGATTTGCCACAGCCGCTTTCGCCCACCAGCCCCAACCGCTCGCCGCGTTTGAGGCTGAAGCTGACGTTGTTGACAGCACGGAATGTGCCAGGCTTGCCGAACAGCGTTTGACGCGGTGTGCGGTAGTCGCGGCTGACGCCACTGACCTCCAGCAGTGTATCGGTAGCGGGGATATCTGGCAGGGTGACCTCATGGGCAGAGGCAGCGAAGAGCATTTTCGTATAGGGATGCTGCATGTTGTGCAGCAGATGGCTGGTCGCACCCTGTTCGACCACGCTGCCCTTTCGCATGACGATGATGCGGTCGGCCATTTCGGCGACAACGGCCAGATCATGGGTGATGATCATCAGCCCCATCCCGTCCTCGCGCGCCAGCTTGATCAGCAGTTTGAGAATCTGCGCCTGCGTCGTGACATCGAGTGCGGTTGTCGGCTCGTCCGCGATCAGCAGGCGGGGACGCAGGGCGATGGCCATGGCGATGACCACGCGCTGGCGCTGGCCGCCCGACAGCTCGTGCGGGAAGCGCGAAAGCGGGAAGCGGGCGTTTGGCAGGCCCACGCGCTCCAGCGTCTCGGCGGCGCGTGCAAGCGCTGCCGCCTTGGTGGTGCGTTCGTGGATCAGGATCGTCTCGGCCACCTGATCGCCGATGGTTTTTACCGGGTTCAGCGCGGTCATGGGTTCCTGAAACACCATGCCGATGTCATTGCCGCGCAGGCCGCACAGGGCGCTCTCGCTCCAGGTGGTGATGTCATCGTCGCCGAGCAGGATGCGGCCCGTGGTGCGTGCGCCTTGCGGCAGCAGTTGCATTGCGGCAAGCGCGGTCATGGATTTTCCCGACCCGCTTTCGCCGGTGATCGCCACGATCTCACCCGTATCAACGGTGAAGGTCACGTCATGCAGGATGTCGAAATTATGGATCGACAGGCTCAGGTTCTGGACGGAGAGCAGGCTCATGTGCGCAGCCTCCGCAGGCGGGGATCGAGATAGTCGCGCAGCCCGTCGCCCATAAGGTTGAGCCCCAGCACGGTGAGGATGATGGCAAAGCCGGGCATCAGTGCCATGTGGGGTGCGATGCTGACCATGGTTTGGGCATCGGCCAGCATGCGGCCCCATGATGGAATGGGGGGCTGTGCACCAAGGCCGACATAGCTGAGGCCTGCTTCGGCCAGAATGCCCAAGCTGAACTGTATGGTGCCCTGCACGATCAGCAGATTGGTGATGTTGGGCAGGATATGCTCGGCCGATATGCGCACGCCGGATTTTCCTGCCACGCGCGCGGCGAGGATAAACTCGCGTTCCCACAGCGACAGCGCCGCACCGCGGGTGATACGGGCGAAGACGGGGATGTTGAAGATGCCGATGGCGATGATGGCGTTGATGGCACCTGCACCGAAGACGGCGGTAATCAGGATGGCGATGACAAGGCTGGGAAACGCGAAGACCAGATCGTTGCCGCGCATGATCACCTCGTCGATCAGGCTGCCACGGCGCGCGGCGGCCCAAAGGCCCAGCGGAACCCCCAGCCCCATGCCGATGCCAACCGCCACCAGCGCCACTGCGATGGAGGTGCGCGCGCCGACCATGATCAGGCTGAGGATGTCGCGCCCGAAATGGTCCGTGCCCAGCAGATGCGTCGCGTTGGGGGATTGCAGGCGGGCGGGGATGTTCAGCGCCTCTGCATCGAAGGGGGTCCAGACAAAAGACACAAGCGCGGCGAGCACAAATACCGCAGACAGCAGCACGCCAAGGATCAGATTACGGTTCATGTGCGCGCTCTCAAGCGGGGGTCAACGGCGGCATAGGCTAGATCAACGCAGAAGTTCACGAAGATCACCGCGAAGACCAGCAGCATGGTTACACTCTCTACCACGATCAGATCTCGGGCCGAGATCGACTGGAAGATCAGGCGGCCCAGTCCGGGCAGGTAGAAAACCTGTTCAATGATGATCCCGCCTGCGAGGAGAAATGAAAACTGGAGGCCGATGATGGTCAGCACCGGGATCAATGCGTTGCGCAACCCGTGCCGCCAGAGCGCCTGCCGCGCGGTCAGGCCTTTGGCGCGGGCGGTGCGCATGAAATCCTCGCCCAACACATCCAGCAAGGACGAGCGCATGACGCGCGCGAGGATTGCGCCCTGCGGCAGAGCGAGAGCGATGGCAGGCAGGGTGAGCGAGTGCAGGCCCGCGAACAGCCCCTTGTCCCAGCCGACAAAGCCACCAGCCGCGAACCAGCGCAATTTGATCGCGAACAGCAGGACCAGCATCATGGCGAACCAGAAATTGGGGATGGCCACGCCCAGTTGCGTGGCACCCATCACGCCCACATCACCTGCGCGCCCGCGCCGTGCGGCGGCATAGATCCCCGCAGGAAAGGCGATGAGCGTCGACAGCGTCAGCGCATAAAGCGCGAGTGGCAGCGACACCCATAACCGCTGCTGCACCATATCCGCGACAGGCGTGCGGTAGGTATAGGAGGTGCCGAAATCCCCTGTCAGCATTCCGGTGACCCATGTGATGTACCGCTCGGGTTTTGAGGTATCGAGACCCAGTTCCGTGCGCAGCGCGGCGAGCGTTTCGGGCTGTGCGTTCATGCCCAGCATAAAGGAAGCCGGATCGCCCGGGGCGACCTCGATCACCGTGAAAATCACGACCGAGGCGACAGCGAGGCTGATCACCAAAGAGAGCAATCGTTTAAGGGTGTAGCGTATCATAACAGCGGAGCGTAGGCGCTCTTATGTCGGTGGTCCAGCGCAAACAGCGTTTTGAAAAGAGACTTATTAACAGTGGATTGCGCGGGTTTCTGAAATTTAAAGAACGGAAATTGGAACCATTGTACGGTGCCTCCTGTTGTATTCCCAACGAAGCAGGAAGCGCAACGCTTCCGGAAACGAAGGGAAATTATTATGACACGTCTTCTTAAATCCACCGCTATTGCCGCACTTGCATTGACAGCAACAATGCCTGCCTTTGCGGAGACGCACATGGACCTCAGCACCATGACCTGTGTGCAATACGAGGATCTGTCCCGCGCTGACCGAAACAAGGTCGCTGTGATGGCAGTGTCCGAGCTGAGCGATCCGACAACACCTACTGTCGACACCGCGACAGCAACTGATTCTACCAACGTAGCTGAGTCGACCGAAAGCCCAGCTGGTGCAGCCGACACGAGCGCAACTGCGACGACAACCACGAACGCTGGTGACGACATGACCCTCTATCAGGAAGAAATTTCGCGGATGAACAACATCTGCACGTTCAATCCGACCACACTGGTGATGGAAGCGGCTGCTGGTCAGACCGGCAAACGCTAACACATTCGACTTGGTGACAAGATGAGGAGGGGGCTGCGGAAACGCAGCCCCTTTTCTTATGGCTGCTTAAGGCTACCCTTTCGGCGTGCAACTGCCACTTTTCATAGGACACGAAATCTATCGCGGCTCCAGTTATGGGCCAGCGCATCCTTTGCGGGTGCCCCGCGTGTCTACGGTGATGGATTTAAGTCGTGCACTGGGTTGGTTGCCGGAGGCGCAATTCCTCACTTCGCCGCGGGCCAAGCCGAAGGCGCTGCATGCTTGGCATACGCCCGAATACGTTACTGCGCTACAACGGATCGAGGCGATGCAGCAGACGGACGCAGGCGACCGCGAGCGGTTTGGGATCGGTAGTGTGACAAATCCCGTCTTCCCCGAAATTTTTCGCCGCCCCGCCACGGCAGCGGGAGGATCCATTCTGGCGGGAGAGCTATTGGCGCAAGGGGGGATTGTCTACAACCCGGCAGGGGGCACGCATCACGGCATGCCGGACCGGGCAAACGGGTTCTGTTACCTCAATGATCCGGTGCTGGCGATGCTGTCGCTGCGCCATCACGGGGTTCGGCGGATCGCCTTTGTGGATATTGATGCGCACCATTGCGACGGGGTGGCAGCGGGTTTTGCAGGTGACCCTGACTGTCTCATGATCTCGGTCCATGAGGAGGGGTTGTGGCCGCGCACGGGCGCGCTGGAGGATGATGCGGGCGGAAATGCGGTAAACCTGCCGGTACCGCGGGGTTTCAATGATAGTGATATGGCCCATGTGCGCGAGGCGTTGATCCTGCCCAAGGTCGCCGCATTCGATCCTGACGCGATTGTGTTTCTGTGCGGCGCGGACGGCGTGGTGGATGATCCGCTGGCGCATCTTTGTTTGAGTAACAATGCGCATTGGGGTGTGTTGCGTGGACTGATGGACCTGGGCGTGCCGCGCCTCTTGGTGCTGGGGGGTGGCGGCTATAATCCGTGGACGGTGGGGCGGCTGTGGACCGGGATCTGGGGCATCCTGAACGGCTATGACGTGGGGGTGCAGCTGCCGGAGGTGGCGCGCGATGTGTTGGGTGCGCTAACTTTCGAGGGTAACAGGCGGGGGCGTAATCCGCCTGCGCATTGGTTCACAACGTTGCAGGACGCGCCGCAGGGGGACGCAGAGATACGTGAGGTGGTGCGGGGGCGGGTTGCCACACTGGCCCGGAGGCCTCTGCCGCGACGCGGGGGCTAGGGGCCGGCGTGCCGCCCAGCAGCAGTATCGCACCGACTACCGCAAACGTGCCTAGCACCGCGCCTTGCAGCATTCCGACATCGTTGAGCTGTTTGCCGAAAGGCTGTTTGTGGGATTTGTGCCTGAGTTTCTGCTGCGCGTATTTCGCCCCGGGCCAGCCGCCGATAATGGCGTAGAACAACAGCTCTGTCTCCGGTGTGCGCGACACGCGGTCGGCTCTGTGCGCTCTGTCACGCGGAATACCGCGATTGGCCTCGGCTAGTTGTTTGTCTCGTGCGAAGGCGCGATAGGCGATGGCACTGGTTGCGGCTAGATAAGCAAGAATAGCAAAGAGAATTAACATGGTGCGGGCCTTATCGCGTTGGTCATGCACCTGTATACGCATAAAGGCCCCGAAATATCGGGGCCTTTATCGGGCAATTTTTAGGCAGTGGGGTTTATTCGGCCCAGCTGACTGCCGTCAGGTCGGTTGCTTGTGTCGGTGCGTTGGACCACAGGCCTTGTACACCCGCCTTGGCAACTGACAGCGCTGCCAGCTGGAAGAGGTATCCGTTCACGTAGTCATCCGCGATGATCTTCTGCGCCTCGCCCAGCATCTCTGTACGCGCGGCAGGATCTGTTGTTTTATTGAGTGTGGTCATCAGTTCCTGGAGCGCGGGATTGTCGTATTGGAAATAGTAGTCGGGGTTGGCGTAGATTCCGATGTCCATCGGCTCGGTATGGCTGACGATGGTCAGACCGAAGTTTTTGCCGTTAAAGACCGATTCAAGCCACTGGGCCCATTCGACGTTGGTGATCTGTGCCTTGATACCGACTGCTGCCAGTTGTGCTGCGATGATTTCGCCGCCGCGACGGGCATAGGAGGGGGGCGGGAGAAAGAGGGTGGTCTCAAACCCGTCAGGAAAGCCCGCCTCGGCCAGCAGAGCCTTGGACTTTTCAGGGTCATAGGCGCTCTGCGCTGTCAGATCGACGTAGTCCGGATTATGCGGCGCGAAATGTGTGCCGATGGGGGTGCCATAGCCGAACATGGCACCGTCGATGATGGACTGACGGTCAATCGCGTGAGCCACGGCTTCGCGCACCTTCACGTTGTCGAAGGGGGCCTGCTTGTTGTTCATCGCCAGAATGGTCTCGCCCTCGGTCGAGCCGGTGAGAACCTGAAAGCGCGGGTCGGCCTCGAATTGCGGCAGGTTTTCAGGGGCGGGGAATGCGAAGAAGGCGTCGATGTCTTCGGCCATCATCGCGGAGAAAGCGGCGGTGGGGTCGGAGATAAACTTGAACGTCGCACCGGTTAGGGTTGCAGGAGTGCCCCAGTAGTTGTCGTTGCGTGACAGAGTGATCTGGTCGCCCTGAGTCCAACTGTCGAATTTGAACGCGCCGGTACCGATGGGGGTCTGTTTGATGTCCTCGATGCTTTCGGGTGCTACGATAACCGCGTCGCCCCATGCGAGGTTGAAGAGCATGCTGCCGTTCGGTTCGGACAATTTGATTTCTACCGTGGCGGGGTCAATCACGTTGACTTCGGAGATGGCGGCGTAGAGCGCTTTTTGTGCATTGGCGCTGTCTTCCGCGCCGATCCGGTCGAGCGAGAATTTCACATCCTCTGCATCCATCGTGGTGCCGTCGTGAAAGGTGACATCATCATTCAGGGTGAAGGTGTAGGTCAGTCCGTCTTCGGAGATTTCCCAGCTTTTAGCGAGGCCCGGTATCACGGCGCCGGTGCTGTCAAAGCGGGTAAGCCCTTCGAATACATTTGCATAAAGTACAGAATCAATCGCACCGGCTGCGGCGCTGGTTGGGTCCAGATGCGGCGGTTCCAGCTGGAGACCTACGGTGATGTCGTCTTTGGCTGCGGCGGCACCGGCCAGAAGGGCGGCAGCGCTGACGCCCAGAAGAAGGGGACGAAGGTGGAACATGAGAGACTCCCTGTGTGTGTTATGGACAAAGGTTAGGCGAGCCTTGAGCAGTTTGCTAGGACAAACCTTGCAGGGTCTAGCAGGCGCGGGTATGCGGTGGGCTTTGACGCGGAAAGGATCATTGTATGGCTGTTTTAGGTGTGGATTTTGGCACGTCGAATTCGGCCGCAGCGGTCGCGCGTGACGGGAAGGCGCATATGATTGCGCTTGAAAAAGGGGCAGTGACACTGCCGACAGCTGTGTTTTTCGACTTTGACCGCAAGGCGATGTTGATTGGTACAGCGGCGGGTGCGGCACTGCTGGCTGGTGAGGAAGGGCGCTATATGCGGGCGCTGAAAAGCCTGCTGGGCGCGCCTTTGATGCGGGAACGGCGCACGCTGCTGGGTGAAAAGCTGGACTTTATCGACATCGTGGCGCGGTTTCTGGCGCAGGTGAAGGCAGCGGCAGAGAAGCAGACCGGCGAGACCTATGACAGAGCATTGTCGGGCCGCCCGGTGCGCTTCCATCCCGGTGACGCGCGCAATGCACAGGCCGAGGTTGATTTGCGCGAGGCTTATGCGCGGGCAGGGTTTGCAGATGTGGCGTTCATGTATGAACCGGAGGCTGCGGCGCTGGCCAACCGCGCGGTGCTGGGGGAGGGCGATCTGGGGCTGATCGTGGACATCGGCGGTGGTACGTCGGATTTTACCCTGTTCCGCAACGGGGCGAAGAGCATTGAAATTCTGGGCAGTCACGGTGTCCGTCTGGGCGGCACGGATTTTGATCGCGTGGTGAGTTTGGAGACTGTCATGCCGTTGTTTGGACGTGGCAGCCAGATCCGTCATGCGTTTGGCGACGAGACGCATGCAGCGCCTGCCACGATCTTCAACGATTTGGCCACATGGCAGAAAATCCCTTTTCTTTATGCGCCCGATAGCCGCCGTCTGGCGAAGGATCTGCTGCAATATGCAGTGGAGCCCGGAAAGCTGGAGCGGCTGATCTCGGTTCTGGAAGACGAGCTAGGGCACGACATCGCTTTCGCGGTGGAGGCGGGCAAGATCGGTGCTAATAAGGACGGTGCAGGTGAAATTGATCTGGGTGTCGTGGAGCGCGGACTTGCTGTGCCTGTAGAAGCTGGAACGGTTGAGATGTTGTTGGCACCAATGACCGGCGAGATGGCGCAGGCGGCGTTAGAGACTGTTTTAAAAGCAGGTGTCGCGCCGCAGGAGGTCACCCATCTGGTGTTTGTGGGCGGATCGAGCCTGATGCGGGTGACGCGGGAGGCACTGGGAGCGACGTTTCCGCAGGCGGCGGTTCATCATGGCTCGGCCTTGACGGCGATTGTGGACGGATTGGGACTGGCCGCTGAAGAGGCGTTTGCCGGAAGCTAGGCGGGGGCCAGCCCCCGTCGTCCCCGAAGGGACGACTCCCCCGGGATATTTGGGGCCAAAAGAAAGGGGCTGCTCAGTTTTTGGGGAGCAGCAGGGTTGCCAGCGCGGCGCCCATGACGCAGGCGCTGTCGATCATGTCATCGACACCGATCCATTCGTCGGGCTTGTGAGCGAGTTCGAGCACGCCGGGGCCGTAAGCGATGCAGTTTTTCAGCTTGCCGATCCGGTCGATGTGTTTTTGATCATATGTGCCGGGAGATGCCACATATTCAGGCGCTTTGCCCATCACGTCTTCGATGGCTTTTGCCACGGTGCGCACCACGGGTGCTTCGCGGTCGGTCATGGAGGGGAGCACGGAGTTGATCTCGGTCAGTTGATAGTCGAAATCCTTACGGGTGACGCGGAGGCCTTCGAGAAGCGCCGTGACCTCATCGCGGACTTGATCGAGAGGTTCTTCGGAGAGAAAGCGGCGGTCGATCGTAATCCGGCAGCTATCGGGAACGCAGTGGGAGGGCAGACCGTCAAAGTCGGCGTCCTGCTCTTTCGCGCCGCCATGGATGGAGTTGATGTTCATGGTTGAACTGCGCGCGCCTTCCGGGACGACGGGCATGTCGGTGGTGCGGGACGCCATGGCGGGGAAGAGTTTGGCTTCGAATTCAGAGAGTACCGCGCCCATGTGACGGACTGCGCAATCGCCAAGGAAGGGCATGGAGCCGTGGGCGATTTCGCCTTTGGTCTCGATCTCGGCCCACCAGCCGCCGCGGTGACCGAGGCAGATCCGGTCTTTGTTCAGCGGCTCGGGGATGATGACATGTTGCACGCGCTCGGGGTTGAAATAGCCTTGTTCGGCCAGATAGGCGACGCCTCCGTAGCCGCCTGATTCTTCATCTGCTGTGCCCGAGATCTCGATGGCGCCGGAGAAGTCGGGATGTGTTTCGATGAATGTCTCTGCCGCGATGATCGAGGCGGCCAGCCCGCCTTTCATGTCGCAAGCGCCGCGACCGTAGATGCGGCCTTCGTGGAGGGTGGCCCCGAACGGGTCGAAGGTCCAGCCGTGGCCTTCCTCCACCACATCCGTGTGGCTGTTGAAGTGGACGCATTCGCCGGGCGTCTTGCCGGTCCGGCGGGCGACAATGTTCCAGCGGGGATATTTAGTGCTGTCGCCGGGGGTGCCGTGCGCACGGATCAGTTGTGTCTCGAACCCGTGGGATTTCAGGCGGTTGTCAAGATATTCGCAGATCGCGCGATAGTCCTGGCCGGGAGGGTTCAGTGTTGGAATGCGGATCAGATCTTGTGTGAGTGCGATCAGCTCATCACGTTTTGCTGCGATAGCTTGCGAGAGGGGCGTTTTCATCCGGCATCCTTTTTTTGAACAAAAGTGGGGGGTTGCGAGTTACCCCCGAGAAAAGTGCGCTGTTGACAGGTATAATTGCGCAACCACGCCTGAGTGCAAGTGCTCAATTACGGGGGTACGCGCATGGCACAAGAGGAATCGACGATATGACACCACGTTATAAGCAGCGGGAACTGGCGGAGCGCGAAGCCGAGGAGCAATCGCTTGACGAAGCGGCGGCACTGTCCCCGCATATGATTTACGAAGTGATCCGGCGCGATGGCGAGGAGGAGCTGTCGCGGACCAAGAGATCCTTGTTCTGGTCGGGCATTGCGGCGGGTATCCTGATCAGCCTGTCGGTGCTGGGCGAGGCTATTTTACGGACGCACCTGCCTGACACGCCAAGCCGGTTTCTGATCGAAAACCTGGGATATTCGCTGGGGTTTTTGGCGGTGATCATGGGGCGTATGCAGTTGTTTACAGAGAATACGATTACCACGGTTCTGCCAGTGACGCGGTCGCCCTCATGGTTCTCCCTGGGCTGTATGCTGCGGCTGTGGGGAATTGTTCTGGGTGCCAACGTGTTAGGTGCCTTTGCGGCGGCGGCGTTGTTTGTTTTCACGCCGGCAGTACCGACTGAGATCATGCCTGCCATCATCGCGCTTTCGGAGCATGCTACGGGAATGCCCGCAGCACAGGGCTTCTGGCGGGCAATTCCGGCGGGTGTCATCGTTGCGCTTATCGTCTGGATGTTGCCGCAGGCGGCGGCGGCGTCCTTTTTCCTGATACTTACGTTCACCTGGTTGATCGCGGCGGGAGATTTTACGCATATCGTTGCGGGGTCGGTCGAGATGGCGGTATTGATATGGTTGGGGCAGTTGGGTTGGATTGATGCGCTCACGGGGTTCTTTCTGCCGGTTCTTGCGGGTAACATCATCGGCGGAACGGTGATCTTCACGTTGGTGGCGTGGGGTCAGGTCCGCGATGACGTCAAAGGCAGCCGCAAGTCCTGAGTGGAGAGTTATATGAGTGATCAAGCGCAGCCCGTGGTAAGGGCCGGGAAAGTTGCGACTGCATGGGCCTTTGTGCGCGACGGTTTTGTGCAGATCGGCGAGACCAATCTGGCACTGGTGTCGGCCGGAGTGGGCTTCTTCGGTATGCTGTCGCTGTTCCCGGCCATTGCGGCGTTGATTGCGCTGCTCAGTCTCGTATCCGACCCTGATGTGGTCATCGGGCAGTTGGAAGACATGCGCGGTCTGCTGCCCGAAGATGTATATGAAATCTTTCATACACAGATTGTCAGTCTGGTGACGACAAGTCCGGATACATTGGGCTGGGCCGGGATGATCTCCATCGCGGCGGCATTGTGGTCGGCGCGGGCGGGAGTTGCCGCCATGATGACAGGGCTTAACGCGGTACATGGCGAGAAGAACCGTGCGACTGCATCGCATTACATCCGGGCGCTGCTGCTGACGCTTGCGCTGGTCGGCGTCGGGTTGGTGTCGCTGGTGACGCTGGTCATTGCGCCGGTCGTGTTGGCGTTCTTTCCGCTGGGCGGCATTGCAGGACTGCTGGTCGAGGTTGTGCGCTGGATCATCGCAGTGGGCGTGCTGCTGGCCGGTGTTGGCGTGCTCTATCGGTTCGGGCCCAATCGAGGCGTGCCGCACCGACGATCCGTTCGCTCAGGCGCAGTGGTGGCTGTTGCCAGCTGGGCCGCGCTGTCGGTGGTTTTTTCGTACTACGTGGCAAATTTCGGGAACTACAATCAGGTCTATGGCTCGATCGGGGCGGTGATCGCGATGCTGGTCTGGCTCTGGCTCAGCAGCTTTGTCATTTTGCTGGGTGCGGTCGTGAATGCACAGGTGGAAAAGCATATCTACGGGATCGAGACTCCCGCCGGCACCTCGCCGTTCGAAGAGCTTGATGTGGCCCCTGCGGATGAGATCGTGGATACGACACCGAACAATCCGTTGCCGTAGTGTCTAGATAAAGGGGCGCTTTTGCGATGCCTGGATATCGGTCATGGCAATGTCTGCGAGTGCTTCCAGATTATTGATCTGCAGGCAGCCGTCCGACCATGACGCGAGCTGCTTTTGCTTCAGACCCGCCAGAGTTTTGTTGGTGTGTACCAGCGATAGACCCATCGCATCGGCAACGTCGCGCTGGGTGAAGGGTAGATCCATCGTATTGTTTTTCACGATGCCCAAGGCCTCGCCGCGCTGGAAAATCTTTACCATGGCCCAAGCGATTGATTGAACGGCGGTGCGCTGGCCAACGCTCGATAGGCTTTCGCCGAGGAAATTTTCCTCCATCGCGGCAAGCCAGGTAATGTCAAAGGCGCGCTCGGGATTGGATTTGAAGAAGCTCCACAGCTCGGACCGGTTGAAGACGCACAGCCGCATTTGCGAGCGGGCCTCGACCGAGTGGCCCATTTTGCCCAGCAAGCCTGCCTGAAGCCCGATGAAATCTCCCGGAAAGACAAAGTTGATGACCTGACGCTGGCCGTTTTTCAGGTGCCGTTCCCTAATCCCCATGCCTGACAAGGCTGTAAACAGTTGCGGTGCATTGGACCCTTGCATCAAAATCGGTGTGCCTGCATCGACCGCCAACTCCCCCGTTTTGAACTTCTGCATGAATTCCAGATCTTGCGGAGATAGGCGGTTAAATGCCTCTTTTCGGTTCAACGGACAATATTTGCATTGGGTCGTCATAAAAGCTGCACTCCGGCACGTCATTTCTTATATAAAGGTTTCGAGCTGTCTCCTAAAGGTGATGCATGATTGATAAACTTTTGAACCCTGAATTCATCCTTGTTGAAGACGACCCCCTTGTTCTTATGGACATTCGGGACATGATTGTGCGCGAGTTCGGGTCGCTCCCATTGAGCCTTGATACAGTTGCCGGGCTGGGTGACCTATTGGCGGATATAGGAGGACCTGTTGTTGTTATTGCGTCTTGCGCATTCGACGAACTCATGGCCGGTGTCCAAGATGTCGTAGCGGATGTGCGCCACTTCTCTGCGGTTATGCTTATGGATCCGCCTAAAGGAACTTTGGAACTGCCGGCCGGCGTCACTTTTTTACCGCCGCCGTTTTCATCAGACCTGCTGATGGAAAGCATTACGACCGCGTCCGCGCACCTGCGTTCAAACCTGTCATAAATGCACTGACGAGGTTATCCATGGTCGCTTCAGGCCTTTTTTCAGGTTCTGGCGGTGGGGAGGGCTTGTCTGCGCGCACGGCAACGATCGCAAATCCGATCAATGCTGCGCCGGTGTAAATGGCGCCAAGAATCAAACACGCATGCATGGGAGATGCCAGTGCGACCAAAAGGTACCATGCCGCGCCGGTCCAGAAAGCGAGCCCCACGCACAACGCGAGGCCCGCAAACACACCGATCCCCGCAGTGCCCGCCGAGTGGCGGGCTTGGGCGCGGACCTGAGAAAGCAGTTTAGAAATCATTCTATTTCCGCGCCGTCATCATGCCGATCAGAAAGCCCAAGCCGGCCGCAATGCCGAGTGCGGTTGCGGGCTGGCTGTGTACAAACTCTTCCGCTTGCGCCTGTGCTTCATACGCTTTCTTGCGCGACGCTGCCGACACTTGGGATGCTGCGTCTTTTGCTGCTTGGGACGCTTCGTTGGATTTGGAAATCCCGTACTCTGACAACGCGTGTGTCAAATTGGACAAGTCGCTTTTAAGAATGTCGATCTGCGTCGAGAGATCTTCGACCGAGACTTCACCAGTTGCTTTTGCCATGTCGGCTTCTCCTTCAGTAAATATTGTTTCAGTAACTAAACGTACTGGCGACTCTTTCGTTCCAAACAAAAAGCCCCGCCGCAGTATGTGGCAGGGCTTTCGTGTGTAAAGTGATGCAAGATCAGGCGTGCAGTGTTTCGGTCGACGAGAAGAACATCGCCTGGCTGACCGCCGAGATCACCTGATCTTCGGTGTAGGGTTTAGAGATCAGGAATGCCGGTTCCGGCTTGTCTCCGGTCAAAAGGCGCTCGGGGAAGGCGGTGATAAAGATCACGGGGCGGTGGCCCAGTTCCGCGAGAAGATCATTCACAGCATCAATTCCGGAGGAGTTATCTGCCAGCTGGATATCAGCGAGGATCAAATCCGGCACATCCGCGCGGCCCAGTGCCACTGCCTCGTCGCGGGTGCGCGCAACGCCGGTGATCCGGTGGCCCATGTCCGCAACGATGCTTTCGATGTCCATGGCGATGATCGCCTCGTCCTCGATGATCATGACGGAGCCTGTAACGCTATCGGCCATCTCGCGGCGGGCGATGGCGACCAGTTCCTCGGCTTCGTGCGCTTCAATTCCGATGATGGTGGCGATGTTGTCGTAGGAAAACCCTTCGATCGTGTAGAGAAGAAGTGCCTCGCGGCTGTTGTTGGTGAGCTTGGCCAGATGGCGTTGCGCTTTGGCGCGCGCGCCATTTTCGCCTTCTTCAACCGGCGCCCCTGCGCTGGACCAAATACCATAGAGTACGCGGAACAAACCTGTCTTTACATCGGTTCCATCCAGGACAGAGCGATCCGTCAAAATCGCTTCAAGCGAGGCGGCTGCAAAATTGTCACCGCTGGTCTGGCTGCCCGTCAGCGCACGCGCATAGCGCCGAAGATAAGGAATGAACTTTCCCAATTGGTCGCTTATGTTGTCTGCGTGTGGTGCATCAGTCATTCGTGCTGGTCCTTTTTCTTATCTTTTCGGGAACCAAACTCTTTTGGTCTGCGTTAAGTTCCCAATGTGGTCGTAATTTTTGAAATTTTTGTATGATCGAGGGCAAATGTCGGGACAAAAGCAGAGCAGGCAGAGTGAAGATATAATCGACGAGAATCTTCGTCGAGTTTATCAGGAAGCGGTGGATGAGGGTATCCCTGACCGTTTCAAATCTCTGCTGGATCAACTCAAGGATCAGGACAAGAGTCAGGGAACAAGCAAATGAGTGACGGGGACACCAATGACCCGCGCGATGAACTGGTAGAGCATTTGCCTGCCATGCGTGCTTTTGCGATCTCCCTGACGCGCAATGGGTCGGTTGCCGATGACATGGTGCAAGATACGCTGGTCAAGGCGTGGACAAACATCGACAAATTTCAGGCTGGCACCAACATGCGCGCGTGGCTGTTCACCATTTTGCGTAACACCTTTTACTCGTCACGCCGTAAGGCCAAACGGGAAGTGTCGGATGTTGACGGGATCTTCACCGAAGGCCTTGCAGAAAAGCCAGCGCATGACGGGCATTTGCAGATGAACGACTTTCGTGTGGCCTTGGGCAAGTTGAAGGTGGAGCAACGCGAAGCTCTTTTGCTTATCGGTGCGTCCGGATTTTCCTATGAGGAAGCAGCGGACATGTGTGGCGTGGCCGTTGGAACGATCAAAAGCCGGACCAATCGCGCACGCGCCCAATTGGCCGAACTTATGGGCCTGAAGGAGGATGAAGCGATGGAAATGACCGACGATGCGACGATGTCGGTTCTATCGGCGTCGAAAGTGGCAAGCTTCTAGTTCCATGACCTCGGGCTTTTTGCGTAACAGCTTCTTCGGCGGGCTGACCTTCCGGATGCTTTTGTTCCTGTCGATGGCACTGCTACCGATTGGACTGATCGCTTTCGTGCAGACCCAGCAGATCGCGGACCAGAGCCAGCGGTCTGCTGAGCTGTCGCTGATTGCTGTGACCGAGCAGGCGGCTGATGTCGAGCGTACTGCGCTGCAGGAGGCACTGGGCGCTGGGCGGGCGCTGGCATCGGTCGTCAAGCTGATGCGAGATGATGCAGTACAATGTTCGGAAGTATTACAGGCGTACGAAACAGAGGTTGGAAAATACGCTCTGGTCGGATTTGTCCGTTCGGACGGCATCATGAATTGCTCTTCCTCGATGCGCACATACGATCTGACCAACTCGGAAGTGTTCAAGGCCACAATGTCACAGGAATCCGTCAGAGTTACGACGGTGGAGCGTGGCGCTGTTTCGGGTGCAGCCGTAGTCATTGTAACGGTGCCCGTCTTTGACGATGATGAGGTCATTGGATTTGTCTTTATCTCTGTCGAGCGGGCGTCTCTGGAAGAGCATGAGATGGAAGATATCCCCGAACCGCCGCTGTCATTGATCACCTTCAACGATACGGGGCAAATCCTGACATCTGAGAAGGATCAGGCGCTCGCGGAGGAGGAGCTTCCCGAGGCATACGAATTGGCGCAGTTGACCGGGCCTGCGCGACAGGTCTTCTCGTCCCGGAGTGTGGCCGGTGAGGAGCGTATTTATGTCGTTGCACCGATGTTGGCGGGCACCGTTTTCACAATGAGCGTCTGGCCCGTGGATACGCCCATGCTGCAAACCGACTTCTCCGGGCGCATGTCCTCGCTGCTGCCTATTGCTATGTGGGTGGCGAGCCTTGTGGTGGCGTTTTGGTCGCTCAACCGTCTTGCAATCACGCACATCCGCAAACTCGGCCGCCAGATGCGCCACTTCGCGCTGAACCGTACGCTGCCACGCGCCGAGCTGGGAGATCATGTCCCCTATGAAATCGTTACGATGGAGCAGTCCTTTTTGGGGATGGCAAATTCCATTCTGCAAGATGAGGCGCGGCAGGAAGACAGCTTGCGCGAAAAGAATATGCTGCTGAAGGAAGTTCATCACAGAGTTAAAAACAACCTTCAGCTTATCTCCTCGATCATGAACATGCAGATCCGGCAGGCGCCAACAGATGCGAACCGGAAAGTCCTGCAAAGGTTGCAGGACCGTATCCTGAGCCTCGCGACGGTGCACAAGAGCCTCTATCAGGATAACGAGATGTCGCGCGTGGATGCGGGCATCCTGCTGCGCGAGATTGTGTCGCAGTCGTTGGCGGTAGGGATGGAGCCGAATTCCAAAATCAAGGTCACCGAAGAATACGACAGGATTATGATTGGCCCTGATGACGCCGCGCCGCTGACGCTGTTGGTGTCGGAAGCTGTAACAAATTCACTGAAGTACATCGGTGCGAGAAACGGAGGCGAGAAACGGATTACAGTCCGCCTCAAGCAAACCGGCGACGAAACAGCACAGTTGTGGGTTGAAAACACCACTGGCGATGTCACGCCAGAGGACGGCACGGGCCTCGGTTCACGGCTGATTCAGGCGTTTTCACGGCAGCTGAACGGAACATTGGTGATCAACGAAGAAGACGAAAGATTTGTGATGGAGTTGAATTTTCCAGTGCCTTTAGCGGACAAGCAGAGGTTTGATTTCTAGTCTCACAAAAAAGGTTAGGAACTTTGCCGCGTCGGGGCTGTTAACTTAGCGAACACTTCGAAACAGGAGGCGAAGATGACCAACGAGATGTTGCTCGGCGGCCTTATGATCCTGACGATGGTGGCGGGTATAGTGATTGCGCTGACGTCTAAGCGCAATTCCGGCACCGGAGGTTTTGATGATAACCGCTCCAGAGGTCGCGATAGAGACCAGCTTAGATAGAGACAGCAGTAATGTCGTCTTGATTTTGCACAGAAAAAGGCTTCGTCTTTCAGGCGGAGCCTTTTCTGGTGCTTTGAGTTCCGCCTAGAAGACCGGCGGCGTCAGCGCGCTGACGATCTCGCATGGCTCATGGCTGATGTTTCGGAACCGGTGCGGCAGGCGGCTATCAAACAGATAGCCGTCCCCGCTGTTCAGTAGCCCCACCATATCGCCTACCGTCAGCTCGATTTGTCCGCGGGTGATGATTCCCGCTTCCTCCCCGTCATGGGCCAGGAATTCCGGCCCTGTGTCCGCGCCCGGAGGATAGGTTTCGTGCAAGACCTGAAGCGTGTGTTTGCGCGCGTTGCCCAATTGCCGCAGCGACACCTGATTGGGGCCATCGGGTGCCAGTTGGGTGAATTCATCCGCGCGGTAGAACACTTTGGGGGTGTCCTGATCCTCGATAGCGCCAAAGAACTCGGCCATCGAAATAGGAATAGCGTCCAGCAAGCTTTTGAGCGAGGCGACAGAGGGCGAGGTTTTATCGGTCTCGATCAAGGAGATCGTGCCGTTTGTGAGGCCTGCACGGGTGGCTAGCTCCCGCTGCGACAGGCCGCGTTCCATGCGGATCTGTTTAAGGCGTTGTCCGATATCCAAGCGAGCTTTCCTGTCTGTGATTATGCTGCTCCGGCCCCTTGCGGAGCAATCGGCATTTGACATGAAATGAGCACCCCTTGCGGAAATATACAAGTGCTAGAGACATCGTGATTGACAATTAAATTAAACACGCACAAGGCTATATTAAACGCTCGATCACCGCGTAAATATTTCTCTCATTCAGGAAAATGTCATGGCCAGCACAGCAAAAAGCGCGCCCCGCAAAAGCGCAAAGAAAAAGCCGCAGATCTCGATCGTCCAAGAGGCGAAGCCGGTTACCTACACCAATGCCGATCTTGTCGCGCGCCGTGAAGCGGCCGTGCCGCGCGGTGTGGCGTCGGCGGCACCCGTTTATGCGGCCTATGCCGAGAACGCAGAGCTTTGGGATGTGGACGGCAAGCGCTACATTGATTTCGTGGGCGGCATTGGTGTGCTCAATACCGGCCACCGTCACCCCGGTGTGATCGCTGCTGCCAAAGCACAGGAAGACCTGTACACGCACACCTCGTTCCAGGTTGTGCCCTACGCGCCCTATGTTGAGCTGGCGGAAAAGCTGAATGCGCTTGCTCCCGGTGATGCGCCGAAAAAGACACTGCTGGTAACTACCGGTGCAGAAGCAGTTGAAAACGCAGTTAAAATCGCGCGTGCGGCGACAGGTCGTCCGGGTGTGATTGCGTTTACAGGCTCCTACCACGGCCGTACGCTTCTGACGCTGGGTCTGACCGGCAAAGTCTCGCCTTACAAAAAGTCCGTAGGGCCGTTCCCTGCAGATATTTTCCGTGCGCCGTTCCCGAATGTGCGTGATGGTATCACCGTTCAGGATGCGTTGACCGGCCTGAAAAACCTGATGCTGACCGATGCGGACCCGTCCCGCATTGCCGCTATCATAATCGAGCCTGTTCTGGGCGAGGGTGGTTATACGCCTGTGCCGTTCGAGATGATGACAGCGCTGCGCGATATCTGTGACGAGCATGGCATTATGCTGATCGCGGATGAGGTGCAGGCGGGCTTTGGCCGGACCGGAAAATGGTTCGCAATCGAGCATTCCGGTGTGGTGCCGGACCTGATCACGGTAGCGAAATCCATGGCGGGCGGTTATCCTCTCGCCGGTGTGATTGGCCGTGCGGATGTGATGGATGCGATGGATCCGGGTGGTCTGGGTGGCACGTATGGCGGTAACCCTGTGGCGTGTGCAGCGGCACTCGCTGCGATCACGGCCATCGAGGACGAAGACCTGCTGGCGAAATCCATTGCGATGGGTGACAAGCTCAAAGCACGCTTTGCCGAGATTGGCGCGCGCGCTGCCCCCTACCGCATGTGGGACATCCGCGGTCTGGGTGCGATGGTTGCAGTTGAGTTTGTAAGTGATTTTCAGACGATCACCCCCGACGGTGCATTGACCAAGCGCATTATCGCGCAGGCGCTCAAGCGCGGTTTGCTGTTGTTGAGCTGCGGTATGCAGGGCAATGCGATCCGCGTGATGGTGCCGCTGACCGCGTCGGAAGAAATCGTAGATGAAGGTCTTGCGATTTTTGAAGAGGCGCTGGCTGCGGCGGTAGCTGAAGAGCATTAAAACCACGTCTGATGTGGTGAGAATTTGCGCGCGGGGGGAAACCTCCGCGCGTTTTGTCTTTTCGGGACTGTGCGTCTTTGGATATGCCCTATGCAGGAGGACCGTTGCGATGCGCCATTTGCTGATTTTGCTGTGTTTGGGGGGGGGCTGGTCCGGTGCTGGCGCAGGACGCGCCGCGTCTGGGAATTTTCGGTCTGGTCGAAGGGACCGATCCATTGGTGGTGGCGGGCCAGACGTTTGTGGTTCCTGACGAGGCGCCTGTGATCAGCCCTCTCGGTCCCGACGCGGTATTCGAGCTTGGTGATACCGTGGCGGTCGTGGCAACCGTCGAAGACAGCCGGTTGGTCGCTATACGGTTGATGCAAGTGTTTCCGGTTGCGGGCCCGCTTTCTGATGTCACGGAAAATACAGCAACCGTAATGGGGACCGCAGTCCATATTCCACACGGCGTCACTGCGCGGTCAGGGCAATGGGTCGCTTTGAGTGGGCTGTGGAGTGGTGAGACGGTTATCACCAGTAGACTGCGGCGAATAGACTGGGACGGTTTTGGGCAATTGGCTGGGGTGGTCGAGGTGTTGGACGGGACCGAGATCGACCGGATTGGCGGCACTAAGATCACAGGTGTGCAGGCTCCAAAAGGCGGGTTTGAAGGGAGCTTCTGGACGCTGACCGGCTCGCCGGAGCGCGCGGGGCTTCGGGTTCGACTTATTTCGAAGGGGGTGTTCGGAGGCGAGGTGGATTTGGTGCTGTGGCAGGGATATGCTTCGCTGCCTGTGGCCTCGCAAACCTATATGATCCACGGCAGCGGCATCACTGGCACCGCGACAGATGCCTTGATGCCCGACGCGGGATCGCTGGTGCGCCGCTGTGCAGCACAGGGCCGTGTTGTGAAATCCGCCCCCGAAGGATTGGAGGCGGCGTTTGATCTGCTTGGTTGCGCTAAGTATATTCCGGTGGATTGAACGTTTCCGCGCTGGCGCGCGACCAGCGCTCTTTGTATCCCATGTGATCTGCTGCGTGATCATCGACCAGAAAGCCCAAAGGCAGATACGGGAAGGCTTGATTGCCTTGCACCATAGAGCGGTCCGACTGGCGCTGCATCAGGTGATGGGGCAGGAAATCGCTGGGCTGGGATAGCCCGGCCGCTCCGGTCATTTCTCCCAGTGCCTTGAGCGTGTTGCGATGGAAGCGTGCCACGCGCTCCGATTTATGGACCGGATCCAACGCGCGGGCGCGCAGCGGATCTTGGGTGGCAACCCCGACAGGGCAGTGGTTGGTATGGCAGGCTTGCGCCTGAATGCAGCCGATGGCGAACATGAAGCCGCGCGCCGAGTTGCACCAGTCGGCGCCCAAGGCCAGCGCCCGTGCAATATCAAATGCAGAGACGATCTTGCCCGCAGCACCAATTTTGACCTGATCACGGATGCCTGCACCGCGCAGTGTGTTGTGTACAAATGTCAATCCCTCGACCATGGGCATGCCGACATGGTTGGCAAATTCCAACGGAGCTGCGCCGGTGCCACCCTCCGTTCCGTCGACCACTATGAAATCGGGCACGATGCCCGTCTCCAGCATGGCCTTTACCATGCACATGAATTCCCGCTGGTGGCCGATACACAGTTTGAAACCCACAGGTTTACCGCCTGACAGATGGCGCAACTGTCCCAGAAACTGCATCATCTCAACCGGCGTGGAAAAGGCCGAGTGTGAAGCCGGAGAGACGCAATCCTGCCCCATCGGCACACCGCGCGCATCCGCGATTTCACGGGTGATCTTGGCCGCAGGCAGCATGCCGCCATGGCCGGGTTTGGCGCCTTGGGACAGTTTCAGCTCGATCATTTTAATCTGGTCGCTGGCGGCTTGCTCGGTAAATTTTTCAGGGCTGAACCGACCGTCATCGGTCCGGCAGCCAAAATATCCTGATCCGATCTCGTAGATCAGGTCGCCGCCCCCTTCGCGGTGATAGCGGCTGATCCCGCCTTCGCCTGTGTCATGGGCAAAGCCGCCTTGCGCTGCGCCCTTGTTCAGCGCCGATATGGCGTTGGCAGACAACGATCCAAAACTCATTGCGGAAATGTTGTAGATTGAAGCGCTGTATGGCTGTTTGCAGTTTTTCCCGCCGATCGTGATGCGAAAATCCGTATCTTCTATGTGCTTGGGCTGAACCGAATGGGTGACCCAGCTGTAGCCTGCATCGTAGACGCGCATCCGTGTGCCGAAGGGCCGCGCGTCTTCCTGACCTTTTGCGCGCTGGTATACCAGCGAGCGGGCATCGCGGCTGAAAGGCTCCTCGTCCTGATCGCTTTCAATCAGGTATTGACGGATCTCGGGCCGAATGCCTTCGAACAAGAACCGCATGTGGCCCAGCACCGGATAATTGCGCAGGACCGAGTGTGCGGGTTGGCGCACATCATGCCATCCGAGTGCCGAGAGCGCCGTAAAGAACACCAGAGGTAGAACAAACCAACCCGACCAGAGGAGCATTGCAAGAAGGCTTGCCAGCGCGAGAATGACGACCCCCGCAAAGGTACTGAAACGGGTGAGGTTGCTGATATCTGTCATTGGCTGCTCCGCTGTCTTTGGCTTTGGCTAACGTACAAGTGTGTAGAGCCTATTAACCGCTGACTTGGCAAGGGCGGCAAAGTCGGCTGACGTTCCGCAATATTACGTCAGTTTCCTGGGGTTTAGGGCGCACAACGCTGCATTTTCAATCAAAAAATTCTTTTTAGATCAGTCCCATGGCCACCTTTTCCTTAAAGGCTCACTGAAAGCTTGATCATCTTGGGAAAGCTGCCTACGCTTAATTCAGATTTCAGGCAGGTCGCGTGATTGTGGCCGGTTTAACTGGAACCGGAGGTCGGGAAAGTGGGATGCATCGTGCAGATTGCGCTGCTGTTCTATGACCGTCTTTCAGATGCTGAGCTGGCATTTTGTGTCGTGCTCTGAATGGTAACGGGAGAGTTCACTATGAAAATAATTAAGACATTGACCGTCGCGGGTGCCTTTGCGGGTGCCGTGCTGGCGGGCACTGCGTCTTTCGCGCAGGAGAAGTTCATCACGATCGGCACAGGCGGCCAGACCGGCGTTTACTTTGTCGTAGGTCAGTCGATTTGCCGTCTGGTGAACCGTGGCACGGCTGAGCATGGCTTGAAATGTACGGCGCCTTCGACCGGCGGCTCCATCGCCAACATTAATGCGATCAAGGCGGGTGACATGGACATGGGCGTTGCCCAGTCCGACTGGCAGCACCACGCCTACAACGGTACTTCGACCTTCGAGGGTGACAAGTTCGAAAACCTGCGCGCTGTCTTTTCTGTACACGGCGAGCCGTTCAACGTGATCGCGCGCAAGGACAGCGGTATCAAGACGTTCGATGACCTTAAAGGCAAGCGCGTCAATATCGGCAACCCCGGTTCCGGTCAGCGCGCTACGATGGAAGTCGTAATGGCGGCCAAGGGTTGGACACTGGATGATTTCGCACTGGCGTCCGAGCTGAAACCAGCGGAGCAGGCCGCGGCTCTGGGCGACAACAAGGTAGATGCGATTATCTACACTGTCGGTCACCCGAATGGATCTATTCAGGAAGCGGTTTCGACCATTGACGCAGAGTTGATCACTGTGGACGGTCCTGAAATTCAGGGTCTGATCGACAACAACCCGTTTTATGCGTTGGCGACTATACCGGGCGGCATGTACAAAGGCACAGACAGCGATGTGAACACCTTTGGTGTGAAGGCGACGTTCGTTTCCTCGGCGGATGTTGACGAAGAAACGATCTACCAGACCGTAAAGGCTGTGTTTGACAACTTTGACCGTTTCAAGCGCCTGCATCCTGCTTTCGAGAACCTCAAAGAGGAAGACATGATCACGCAAGGTCTGTCTGCGCCCCTGCATGACGGTGCTGCGAAGTACTATAAAGAGCGCGGCTGGATCGAGTAATCCATTGATGCTTTGACAAACGGAGCGGCGGTTGACCTGCCGCCGGCTCTGTCGGCTTCGTGTGCAGATGCGAAGACCTGCACGCATCGTGAAAGATGCGGCATGCAATAGGGATAAAAGCATATGACAGATCAACAACAAGCCGCTGCCGTTGAGGCCGAAGCCGCCGGACGTGGCGGGCTTGATCAGAGGGAACTGGACGAGCTTGTCGCATCCTCTGATACGGGCGGCCGATCTGTCGGGGGCCCTGTTGGTGTGTTGCTACTGCTGACTGCGCTTGCCTGGTCCTTGTTCCAGCTTTATATCGCATCGCCTTTCGGGCTGTTCAACGATACGCTGGCGCGATCCATCCACCTTGGGTTTGCGGTGTTCCTGGGTATACTGGCTTTCCCTGCTGCACGTACCAAGTTCCAGATGATACTCGGTATTCTTGTGCCGCTGGCGCTGGCCGCTCTGTTTATGATCAGCGCCAAGGACGGGGTTGCTGTGTGGTGGATACCAATTCCTGCAATCGCGATTGCGGCGACTGTTGTACTCGGCTCGCCCAAGACACGCATTCCGGTGTGGGAATGGGCGCTGGCAATCGTAGGCTCGCTTGCAGCACTGTATCTGTTTTTCTTCTATCGTGAGATCGCTGATCGTGTCGGTGCGCCGATCCTGCAGGACTATGTGGTGGCGGTTGTCGGCATCATGATCCTGCTGGAGGCGACGCGCCGCGCGCTGGGCCCCGCACTGATGATCGTGGCGAGCGTATTTCTTCTCTACACTGTGCTTGGTCCGCAAATGCCCAGCATTATCGCGCACAAGGGCAACTCGCTGTCCGAGATCGTGAACCACCAGTGGATTACGACCGAGGGTGTGTTCGGTATCGCTTTGGGCGTGTCGACGTCGTTTGTATTCCTGTTCGTGCTGTTCGGCTCCTTGCTGGACCGTGCGGGGGCGGGCAACTATTTCATTCAGGTCGCGTTCAGCCTGATGGGGCATATGAAGGGTGGGCCTGCGAAGGCGGCTGTTGTGTCCTCTGCCATGACCGGGCTGATCTCCGGCTCTTCCATCGCCAACGTGGTGACGACGGGGACATTTACGATCCCGCTGATGAAGAAGGTGGGCTTTAGTTCCGAGAAGGCGGGCGCGGTCGAAGTTGCGTCCTCCGTGAACGGTCAGATCATGCCACCTGTTATGGGCGCTGCCGCGTTCCTGATGGTGGAGTATGTGGGTATTCCGTACCCGGAGGTCGTGAAGCACGCGTTCCTGCCTGCGACCATTTCATACATCGCGCTGGTCTATATCGTGCATCTTGAGGCGCTCAAGGCCGGTATGGAAGGCCTGCCGCGCCCCGTCGCACCCAAGCCGTGGGTTGCGCGTATCATGGGCATCGCTTTCATTATCGCGGCCATCTGCGCGCTGAGCTTTGCCGTGTATTATCTGATGGGCTGGATTCGCCCCGCATTCCCGCAGACTGCCGGCTACATCATCTTTACGTTCCTCACGGCGGTATATGTCGGCCTGCTTTATGTCGCCTCGCGCGAGGCGCCGCTGAAGCTGGATGATCCGAACGCGCCGGTGACCAAGCTGCCTGTGCCGGGTCCAACCGTGCGCTCCGGTCTGCATTTCATCCTGCCGATTGTCGTACTGGTGTGGGCGCTGATGGTGGACCGTTTGAGCCCTGGCCTCTCGGCCTTCTGGGCTACGGCCTACATGATTTTCATCCTGCTGACGCAGCGCCCTTTGATGGCCATGTTCCGTGGCGAGAGCCAGTTTGCCAATGACGTCAAAGAAGGGTTTCTTGACCTGATTGACGGGCTGGTGACTGGCGCACGCAATATGATCGGAATTGGCATCGCGACAGCGACGGCAGGTGTTATCGTTGGTGTGGTCAGCCAGACCGGTGTGGGCGCTGCTCTTGCCGACGTGGTCGAGGTTCTGTCGCGTGGTAATATGTTGGCCATTCTGGGACTTACAGCGGTGTTGTCATTGATCCTTGGGATGGGTTTGCCGACAACGGCGAACTATATCGTGGTGTCGGCGCTGCTGGCGCCGGTAATCGTAACGCTGGGTCAGCAGAACGGGCTGATCGTGCCGCTGATCGCGGTGCATTTGTTCGTGTTCTACTTCGGGATCATGGCGGATGTGACGCCACCGGTTGGGCTGGCCAGTTTCGCCGCCGCTGCGGTGTCGGGCGGCGATCCGATCAAGACGGGTCTGATCGCGTTTTTCTATTCGCTGCGCACCGCCGCGCTGCCTTTTTTGTTTCTCTACAACACCGAATTGTTGTTGATTGATGTGACTTGGGCGCAAGGAATATTCGTGTTCATTGTTGCCACTGTGGCGATGCTGTTGTTTGCGGCGGCAACACAGGGGTGGTTTCTGGCGAAAAACCGGTTCTATGAGGGCGCTGCCCTGCTGTTGATCGCCTTCACGCTGTTCCGTCCGGGGTACTGGATGGATATGGTCTCACCCCCGTATCTTGAACGTGATCCGGTCGAGATTGTGGATGCGGCGGCGCTGACCCCGCTGGGTGAGGAGCTTCGCGTTCGGGTCTCCGGTGTGGACGGTGTTGGTGATCCGATCGAGTTCGTCGCACTTGTGCCGATCATTACAGACGGCACGGGCGAGGAGCGGCTGGACGCTGCCGGTCTGACCTTCCGTCAGGACGGGGATGCGATGATCATCGATGATGTCGCCTTTGGCTCGCCCGCTGCAGAGGCTGGTCTGGACTGGGATCAGGAGGTCCTGCGCGTGCTCAAACCGGTGCCGCAGCCCAGCAAATATCTGATGTTTATACCGGCGCTTTTACTTCTGGCGGCTGTGGTCATGTTACAACGGGGACGCAACTCGCGTGCGCCCCGCAAACAGGCGGCTGCGTAAGATCGTCACTGCTGTACCGATATCACTTTCCACAATCTCCGTTACGGAACGGGGAGGGATGATCTGTTTCCCTTGCGGCATTATGGGCGTATGGAGCAGTCTGAACGGCGTTAGCCGTATTTTCCGGAGAGAACAGATATGACCCCATTCGCAATTGCCGGCGTACAGATGTACGTAAACGCCCTGCACCCTAACGTCGATGGTATGATCCAGCGGCTGGATATCCTTATGGCGCGTTTTCCATGGACGCAGATGGTGCTGTTCTCCGAGTTGGCGGCCTATGGCCCACTCGACCAGTACTCCCTTCCGCCTGAAAACGAGGCATTGGAGAAATTTCAGGCCGCAGCGCTCAAGCACGGCGTGTGGCTGATCCCCGGATCCATGTTCATCACCGATCCCGAGGACGGGCGGATCTACAACACTTCTTTCGTGATCAATCCGCAGGGCGAGATCATCCGCCGCTATGCCAAGATGTTTCCGTTCCGCCCTTATGAAGCAGGCATTGCCGCAGGGACAGATTTCTGTGTGTTCGACGTACCGGATGTGGGCCGTTTCGGCCTGTCGATCTGTTACGATATGTGGTTCCCCGAAACCACGCGGCAGCTGACATCTCAGGGTGTGGAGGTGCTTTTGCATCCCGTGCTGACCGGCACCACCGACCGCGACGCAGAACTCGCGATTGCGCGGTCCACTGCGGTGCAGTTCCAGTGTTATGTGATCGATGTGAACGGTCTGGGTGCAGGTGGCGTTGGTAAATCCTGCGTGATTGACCCGACCAGCCAGGTTCTGCACCAGTCGGCAGGGCAAGAAGATATGTTCCCGATCGAAATTGATCTGGACATGGTCCGCCGCCAGCGCGAAACGGGGATGAAGGGGCTGGGCCAGGTGCTCAAATCCTTCCGCGACCGCTCTACCGATTTCTCGGTCTATGACCGCACGAGCGGCACGGATGCCTATCTGAAGACGCTCGGACCCCTCGAGATTCCACACAAAGGGACCAAGGCGGGGCTTGATATGATGGCACCTGCAATGCGTGTGCCCTATACGCCGGACGCTGCAGGCGAAGACAGCCTGCCGGGCTTTGCCTTCAAGGTCCCGCCCGCCTTTCCTGAAGAACCTCTGCCAAATCCGACAGCCGGAACTGCCGTTCATGCTGCTGAACCCTCACCTGACGGCACCCGCGCGGCTGCCGTTCCAAATCCCCCCGTCAAGCCCGGTGTTCTGACCGGTAACACGGAGACCGATACATCCAGCGGCTAGGTCCTTTGCAAAGCGGGGCAGGCGTGCTGTCTGCCTCGTACTCATCGCAAGGCCCGGCTGCGCAGACATTGCGGAGAACGATCTTATGCATGCGATGAGAGACTATTCGTCAGCGATCCAGCTGCGATCCGACCGGTGGAGCGCACTGCGCCAAGCCACAAACGCGCTTACACGCGGACCCAGTGCCGGCGAGGCTGCACAGTTGCGCGGGACCGTCGATACACTGTTTGAATCGCTGGGCATCATGGAGTCCTATTGGGCGTTTCCGGGCAAACACGCCTTCAACCTGATCCGCAGGCATTTCGATCAGGGCAAACTGGACGATGTCAGCTTTGCTGTGAACCGGATCACCCGCGCGCTGACTACAGGTGCATACCGCCGCCGCTCGATCCCGCTGGAGCGGGACAGCGTGGATCAGGAGGAGCAGGACGACGAGGCGCATCAAAGCGTCGAGATGCGCGCGCTCTCCAAGCCTTATTTCGAAGTGCTGATCGTGGACAGTGTGAACGAGCATCAGGAACGTTGGTTAAAGGCCAACGTCACAGGTATGCGTCGCTCCGAGGACCAGTTTATCTACGAGGCGGTGGTTGTGCCCTCGATCGAGGATGCGTTGATCGCGGTGCTATTCAATCACAACATTCAGGCTATCGTGGTGCGCCCCGGTCTGGTTCTGCATTCCGACAAGGTGGAAGAGATCCTGACCCGCTATCTGGCCCGCGCAGGGGGGCGTCAGGAAATTGATGCGATCCCACCTGAAAACTACGGTCCCGAACTGTGCAGGATGATCGCCAAGGTCCGCCCCGAGCTGGACGCCTATCTTGTGACCGAGCGGTCGGTGGAGGACATCGCGGGGCTGGATCTGGGGATTTGCCGGCGCGTCTTCTACAACTCCGAAGACTTTATGGAGCTGCACCTGAACATCCTGCGGGGCGTTCAGGCGCGCAACAAATCGCCGTTTTTCACTGCACTGGTCGAATACTCCAAGCAGCCGACGGGCGTGTTTCACGCGATGCCGATCAGCCGCGGAAAATCCATCACACGTTCGCACTGGATTCAGGACATGGGCGCGTTTTACGGGCCGAACATTTTCCTCGCGGAAACTTCGGCCACCTCCGGAGGGCTGGACAGCCTGCTGGAGCCCAGTGGCCCGATCAAGGAAGCGCAGGAACTGGCCTCGCGCGCATTCGGGTCCAAGCAGACGTTCTTTGCGACCAACGGCACATCGACCTGCAACAAGATCGTGGTTCAGGCGTTGTTGCAGCCTGGCGATATCGTGCTGATCGACCGCGATTGCCACAAATCGCACCACTATGGCATGGTGCTGGCCGGTGCGCAGGTCAGCTATCTCGACAGCTATCCGCTCAGTAAATACTCGATGTATGGCGCTGTGCCGCTGTCGGAAATCAAGGAACGCCTGCTGGAGATGAAGGCGCAGGGCAAGCTGGACCGCGTTCGGATGCTGCTGTTGACCAACTGCACCTTTGACGGGTTGGTTTATAACGTTGAGCGGGTGATGCAGGAATGTCTGGCGATCAAGCCTGATCTGATTTTCCTGTGGGACGAGGCGTGGTTTGCCTTTGCGCGGTTCAACCCGACATACCGCCAGCGTACCGGCATGAACGCCGCCAATGTGCTGCGCGAGCGGTTCAAGACGGCTGCGCATCGCGAGGCCTATGAGGCGCAGCAGGAAGAGCTGAAGGATGCGGATCACGAAACGCTGCTGAAAACCCGTCTGATCCCGCCACCGACAGCACGGGTGCGGGTTTATTCCACACAATCAACCCACAAGACACTGACCAGCCTGCGTCAGGGCAGTATGATCCACGTCAATGATCAGGACTTCAAAGGTGAGGTAGAGCAGAGTTTCCACGAGGCGTATATGACGCATACCTCGACCTCGCCTAACTACCAGATCATTGCATCGCTGGATGTGGGGCGGCGGCAGGTCGAGCTGGAAGGCTTCGAATTTGTGCAGCGCCAGATCGAGGCCGCGATGTCCATGCGGCGCGCGATCAGTGACCACCCGCTTTTGCAAAAATACTTCAAGGTTTTGACAGCCGGAGACATGATCCCAGAGGAGCACCGCGAGAGTGGCGTGACCAGTTACTATGACGCAGAGCAGGGCTGGACCGACCTGTGGGACTGCTGGGAGCGGGACGAGTTTGTACTGGATGCCAGCCGCGTAACGCTGCTGGTCGGTGGTACAGGTTGGGATGGAGATACGTTCAAAAACAAGGTGTTGATGGACAAATACGGCATCCAGATCAACAAGACCTCGCGCAACACAGTTCTGTTCATGACCAACATCGGCACCACGCGGTCTTCGGTCGCGTATCTGATCGAGGTCTTGGTAGAGATTGCCAAATCGCTTGACGAATTGAACGACGATGCGTCCGGCATGGAAAAACTGGCGTTTGACCGTCGGGTGAAAAACCTGTTGGAAAATTGCCCGCCGCTGCCGGATTTCAGCCGCTTTCACAAAGCGTTCCTGGAGAGCGGCAACAGCGCGGAGGGGGACATCCGCAAGGCGTTCTTCCTCGCCTATAACGACAAGAATTGTGACTACCTCGAGCTGGACGGCACGCTCAAAGAGGCGATGGCGCGGGGCGAGACAATAGTCTCGGCCAGTTTCATTATACCTTATCCGCCCGGCTTTCCCATTCTGGTGCCCGGTCAGGTGATCAGTCAGGAAATCCTCGCCTTCATGCGCGCGCTGGATGTCAGCGAGATCCACGGCTACCGGCCTGATCTGGGTCTGCGGGTATTCACGCAGGAAGCATTGGAAGGGGCAGGTGCGATACCGCCCCCGGCCCAGGTCCCGCCCCCGGCCCAGGTCACGCAAAAACCATCGAAAAAAGCTTCGGCTTAAATTTAAAAGACAAGGAGCACGATCATGGCTACCGTTCTTAGAAACATTTCCGAAATCCGCCGGTTCTTTCACCGCAACGAAGACCCGATCTATTTTATCTCCGCCACCAACTTCAACTTGTTGGGGCTGGATGAATGGGTGAAGAACTTCAAATATATCTGCTATATTGATTGCTATGGCGGCAAGCACCCCAACGTGTTCTGCCCGTCCGAGCAGCCGCATGCGGAATTCCAGTCCATCGAGGACATCAACAACTATCTTTTGCAGCACAAGGAAGTCATCGACTTCATCAAAAAGCGCGGCGGCAAGCCCAAGTTCGTGTTTCTGATGTTTGACGAGGAGACGGAACGTTTGAGCAAGGAGCTGGGCGCGGATGTCTGGTTCCCGAAGGCCAAGCTGCGCAATTCGATGGACAACAAGATCGCCACTGTGCGCATCGGTAACAAGGCGGGCGTGCCGTCGGTGCCGAACACGCTGGCAGAGGTCACCAGCTACGAAAACCTGCGCGAGACGTGCGAGAAGGCGGGGCTGGGCCATGATCTGGTGCTGCAATCGGCCTTCGGCGACTCTGGGCACACGACCTTCTTCATCAAGAACGAGGCCGATTTCCGCCGCCACCAGTCCGAGATCATCGGCGAGGGCGAGATCAAGATCATGAAGCGGATCAGCTGCCGTGGCGCGGCGATCGAGGCTTGTGCTACCAAGGAAGGGACCATCGTTGGCCCCCTGATGACAGAGCTTGTCGGCTTTAACGAGCTGACCCCCTATCGCGGCGGCTGGTGCGGGAATGAGATCCTGTCCACCGCATTCCCGCCCAAAGTCCGCCAGCAGGCGCGCGATCTGACCTTCAAGTTTGGCGAGCAGCTGCGCAAGGAAGGCTATCGCGGCTACTTCGAGCTGGATTTCCTGATCGACAAAAAGACCGGCGAGCTTTGGCTGGGCGAGTTGAACCCACGTATCACGGGGGCGTCCTCCATGACCAACCATGCGGCCTTTGCCCATGCGGATGCTCCGCTGTTCCTGTTCCATCTGCTTGAATTCTCGAAGAAGAAATTCAATCTGGACGTGGATGAGCTCAACAACCGCTGGGCGGAGCCGGACAATATCGACAGCTGGAGCCAGATGGTGATTAAACACACCAAGGACAGCGTTGATATCTGTACGGAAGCGCCGGAGACGGGCATCTACAAAATGCGCGAGGATGGCTCTGTGGTCTGGGACCGGTTCGACTATCACCGCCGCGCGGTAGAGAGCGAGAACGAGGCGTTCTTCCTGCGCATCCTGCAACCGGGTGATTACCGCTATGAAGGTGCGGACATCGGCATCCTCGTGACGCGGGGACGGTCGATGACCAAGAGCTTCCAGCTCAACGAGCGTGCGAAGAAGTGGATCCATGGTATCAAGTCGGCGGTGGAGGGCAAACCGCTGCCTGTTGCCTTGGCAGACCCGATGCTGTCTGATCCGGCGTTCAAGATCCTTTAATCCAAATCTGTCAGGAAGGCGGCCCATGTACTGGCGCGCAATCTCCGAGGATTTGCCCGGTCCTAAATGGGCCGGGCTTTTCCGTGAATATTGGCCCGCCTATCGGGCGTGGTGGCTCAAGGAAGGCGAGACCGCCCGCCCGACCTATGCCGAAGGGCTGCGCGCGCTGCGCAAGCATATGCCGGAAATGGTGCCGCTCTATGAAGAACTGTGCGAGCTGGCAGGCGGGGGTGACCACGCCGCGCGGTTCCTGAGTTTCTACACACCGCCGCCCTATCTGGCGAGCTGTAGCCAAGCCGTTTGGGGCGGCAAGCAGCCCGTGCTGGTGCGCAATTACGACTATAACCCGAAGGCCTTCGACAGCCTTGTCCTGCGGACCAAATGGATGGGGCGCACTGTGATGGGCACGTCCGATGGTCTCTGGGGGCTGGTGGACGGGGTCAACGACAAGGGGTTGTCAATCTCGCTGACCTTCGGTGGGCGGCGTGTGGTGGGCGAAGGGTTCGGCGTGCCGCTGATCCTGCGCTACGTGCTGCAAACCTGTGAAACAGCGGAAGAAGCGGGCGCGGTTCTGGCGCGGATACCGACGCATATGAGCTATAACGTCACTGTGCTGGACCGCAAACGCAACTATCTGACGGTCATGATGGCCCCTGACCGGCCCGCAATTGTGACCTATGCGGCGGTGGCGACAAACCATCAGGAAAACGTGGAGTGGATCAGTCACGCGCGTTTTACCGCCACGGTCGAGCGCGAGCGGTTCTTGCTCCAAAGGTTGCGGCTGCATCAGGACCCCGAGGAGAAGTTCATCGGGGCATTTCTGAAGCCGCCGCTCTATTCGACCGCGTTCAATCATGGGTTCGGAACCCTCTACACAGCCGTCTACAGGCCGCGTAAAAAGGAAATGGAGCTGCGGTGGCCAGGCGTCGTCTGGCCGCTGTCCATGAAGGATTTTCAAGAAGGCGCACGCGAGGTGACGCTTCCGGGAGTGGTGTGATGGCAGGACCTTTGGCGTCGTTGAAAGTGGTAGAGTTTTCGGGGCTTGGCCCTGCGCCATTGGCGGGGCAGTTGCTGGCCGATATGGGCGCGGAGGTGATTACCGTGGACCGCAAAGCCGCGCCTGCGGACCCGACCGACATCAACCGGCGCGGCAAACGCTCGGTTGTGCTGGATCTCAAGCATGCGGCGGGGTTGGAGGCAGCGCAGCGCCTGATCGCGGCCAGCGACGTATTGATCGAGGGGTTTCGTCCCGGCGTGATGGAGCGGCTGGGGCTGGGGCCGCAGGACTGCCCCGAGCGGCTGATCTATGCGCGGATGACCGGCTGGGGGCAGGAGGGGCCGTGGTCGCAGACCGCAGGCCATGATATCAACTATCTGGCGCTGACAGGCGCGCTGCATGCGATGGGGGATGCGGACCGCGCGCCGGTCCCGCCGCTTAATCTGGTGGCGGATTATGGCGGGGGCACAATGTTTCTGCTGTTGGGCATCCTCAGCGCGGTGATCGAGCGTGGGATCTCCGGCAAGGGTCAGGTGGTGGATGCCGCCATGGTGGATGGTGTCCCCGCGATGATGGGTCTGATCCACACGATGCTGGCGCAGGGCAAGTGGAGCGAGGCGCGCGGGCAAAACTGGCTGGATGGTGGTGCGCCGTACTATCGTTGCTATACCTGTGCATGCGGTGGCTTTATCTCTGTCGGCGCGCTGGAACCACAGTTTCATGCATTGTTGCTGGAGCAGGCCGGACTTCCCTCCGATCACCAGAGTGATCAGAACGACGAGGCGCGATGGCCCGCGCGGCGCGACCTCTATGCGCAGGCATTTGCGCGCAAAACACGCGATGAATGGGCAGCGGTCTTTGCTGGCAGTGATGCCTGTGTAGCACCGGTCCTGACGTTTTCTGAGGCGCGGTTCCACCCGCACATGGCTGCGCGTAAGACCTTTTTGGCGCCGGGTGGCATCCTGCAAGCAGCCCCTGCGCCGCGTTTTAGCAGGACGGCAAACGCTATGCCTGCGGCACCCGGTGCAATCGGCGGTGAAACTCAAGCGGTGCTTGAGGCGTTAGGTTACGGGGCCGAGGATATAAGCGATATCACAGTGCACCGAAATTGACTGCGACACAAATAACGGTGTTAGTAGTCTCTGATTAGGGCTATATATCACCGATGTCTAACGCTACCGATCTGTCCCGTGGCCCATTGGAGGGCTTGATTGTGTGCCCCGTCTGCGATGCAACCTACAATTTGCAGCGCCCAAAGAACGGCGAGCGCGCAGTCTGTACGCGGTGTCACAAAGTGTTGATCGCTCCGCGCCGGAAGGCAGGGATGCAGATTATCGCTGTGGCGGTCGCCGTTGTGGTCTTGATCACAGCAGCCAGCGCATTTCCGTTTCTTCAGATTTCAGCGGCAGGGCGGAGCAATGCTGTCTCGATCATTGATGCGGCACTATCCTTTACTGAAGGCCCGCTGTTGGTGCTCGCGCTGATGACGGCGGGGTTCATACTTTTTGTGCCGCTGCTGCGGATGTTGTTGACGATCTATGTACTCGTCCCCGTCGTGCTGGACCGTCCGCCTGCGCGCCACGCGATCAAGGCGTTCCGGCTGTCAGAGGCGATGCGGCCTTGGTCGATGGCCGAGATTTTTGCACTGGGTTGTGCGGTTGCGTTGGTCAAAGTGGCGGGGCTGGCGACGGTGAGTTTTGGTCCGGCGTTCTGGATGTTCGGTGTGCTGGTGGTGCTTGTCATCATTCAGGATAATTTTTTGTGTAAGTGGTCAGTATGGAACTCTCTGGAACACCCCAAAGGACAGTAACCGCCCGCGAGGCAGGTCTGGTTGCGTGTACCCGTTGCGGGCGTGCGTGGCCTTTGGAGACAGGTATCTGCGGGCGCTGTGGCGCCAAGCTCGTCTCGCGCGACGAGGGCAGTTTGCAGCGTGTATGGGCGCTCTGGCTGGTCGGGTTGATGTGTTATGTGCCTGCCAACCTCTACCCGATGCTGCTTACTCAGCAGTTGTTAACGGTCGATGAAAGCACGATCATCAGCGGTGCGGTCGAGCTTGCACATCACGGATCCTTCGGAATCGCGGCGATCATTCTGATCGCCTCGGTGGTCATTCCGCTGGGCAAGTTCTGGGCCATTGCGTTTCTCGCTGTGAGCGTTCGGCAACAGAAGAGCTTTGCGTCGCACCGGCGGCTGTTGATGTACGAACTGGTAGAGTATATCGGGCGCTGGTCGATGATTGATATCTTTGTGGTCGCAATTCTGTCTGCCCTTGTGCAACTCAAGGGCTTGGCCACGATTACCCCCGGTCCTGCCGCCTTCTTTTTTGCCTTGTCGGTAATTTTTACTATGTTGTCAGCTCAGGCGTTCGACCCGCGCATGATCTGGGATAAACAAACCAAAGAAAACGAGGCGCCTGACCATGACTGATACCCCCCCCACGCTGGAAATCCAGTCCGCCCGTAAATCTTGGATTTCCGGCGCGTCGTTTATCTGGGTGATCCCGCTGTTGGCGCTGGTCGTGGCGTTCGGCGTGGCGTGGCAGTCCTATGCCGCGCGCGGTCCGGTAATCATCGTGGGGTTCACTGACGGCTCCGGCATTGCTGCGGGCGAGACCAAGTTGAAATACCGCGACATCGAGGTGGGTGAGGTCGAGGAAGTGAGCTTTAGCGACGGGTTGGCGCAGGTGGATGTGCATATTCGTTTGAACAAGGATATCGCGCCCTACGTCGATGCAAGTTCCGTCTTTTGGATCGTGCAGCCCGAAGTGACGGCGCAGGGGGTGACGGGCCTCAGCACTGTGCTCAGCGGTGTTTACATCGAAGGGTCATGGGACAACGAGATTGGCGACTATGCAGAGTCGTTTAAGGGCTCAGATGTTCCTCCACTCATCAAGCCGGGCGAAAGCGGCTTGCAGATCGCCTTTCGCACCACCGCGAATGGGACGCTGACAGACAATGCGCCGATCTTGTTCCGCGGCATTCAGGTGGGCCAGATCGGCCGTGCCCAGATCTCCCGCAGTGGCGCTTTTGCGATTACCGAGGGCCTGATTTATGAGGAGCATCGTAACCTGATCAGCTCCTCTACGCGGTTCTGGGATACCTCTGGTTTCAGCTTCAAGGTGGGACCGACCGGCGCCGAGATCGACTTTTCGTCGATTGCAACGCTGATCGGGGGCGGGATTACCTTTGATACATTCGTTTCGGGCGGCGAGCCTGCGCGCGATGGCGAGGTGTTCGAGGTGTTCTCAGACAAGGAGACTGCGCGGACCAGCCTGTTTAGCACCTCCGAAGTGGACCCGTTGCAGGTGAGCGTCATTTTCGACGAGAATATTTCCGGCCTTGCCGTGGGTGCGCCGGTTGAGCTGAGCGGGTTCCGTATCGGGTCCGTTGAGAGCCTTTCAGGCATTGTGGATTACAACCAGTTCGGCGACAGCCGTGTGCGTCTGAACGTGATCCTGTCGATCCAGCCGTCGCGTCTGGGTCTGCCCGGTGAGGTGTCAGCCGCGTCTGCGCTTACGCTATTGCAAGATCGTGTATCGCAGGGGCTGCGCGCGCGTCTGGCCTCGGCCAGTTTGCTGACTGGTGGTTTGAAGGTTGAGCTCGTTGAGGTCGAAGACGCGCCCGAGGCACTGCTGGTTGCATCCGGTGTGGACTTGCCGGTCATGCCGACAACGCAAAGCGAGACATCTGACGCGGCCGCTACCGTCGAAGGTGTGTTCACGCGCATCAACAACCTGCCAATTGAAGAATTACTTAACAGCGCCATCAACGTCATGAACTCAGCCGAAGTGCTGATGTCCAACGGCGATTTGCAGAAAGTGCCCGGCGACGTGAGCACCTTGCTGAGCGATATTTCGGGCATTGTGACGTCGGAAGATGTAAAGAATATTCCAGTTGCGCTGAACGCGACGCTGGTACGGGTCGAGGGACTGGTTGCAGAGCTGGAACAGCAGCGCATCGCCGAGACGCTGGGCAGGACTTTGAACGCTGCGGCCGAAGCCGCGGATGCTGTGACGTCCTCTGTCGCGGGAGTGCCCGAGCTGATCACCGAAATCCAGACCGTTGCAGAGAAGGCCGCGACGCTGGAGTTTGATGTCCTGATCGAGGAGCTGACCTCGCTTACATCTTCTGCCGAGGCGCTGGTCAGCAGCCCGGAAACGGCGCAGTTGCCCGCAGCACTTGCCGGTGCGCTGGACCAGTTGAATGCGTCCCTGAGGGAGCTGCGTGAGGGCGGTGCGGTGCAGAACGTGAACCAGACGCTGGCGTCGGCGCGTAATGCGGCAGACAGTATCGCCGTGTCCTCGCGCGACCTGCCACAGATGATCGCGCGTCTGAACACGCTGTTTGTGCAGGCAGGTCAGACCATCGAGGGCTACAACAAGGGTGACCAGATCAGCCGCGCTGCCGAAGCCACGCTGCGCGACATTCAACAGGCTGCCAGCGCGCTGGAAAAGCTGGCGCGTACCATCGAACGTAATCCGAACTCTCTGCTGCTGGGAAGATAATATGACATTTATGAAACCATTTGCCGCCGCTGCCTCGCTGGCGTTTCTGACTGCCTGTGGGGTGCCTGACAGCATCGCTGTGCAATCGCCTGCCGTCTCTGAGACGATTAGCATCGGATTCCGCTCAGTCGAGGTGAAGGATGTGTCTTTGCCTGCCTATGCGGCTGCTGACGAGATTTCTCAACAGGGGCCTGACGGGACAATCGTGACGTCAAGTGTACTTTGGGCCGATGCGCCCGAGCGGGCTGTGGGTTTGGAGCTTACGCGCAACCTCGCGCGTCTGACCCGCGCCCGCATTGCGTCCGAGCCGTGGCCGTTTGAGGAGGACGCGGCAGCGATGCTGGACGTGCGGTTCGCAGATCTGGCGGCAGGTACAGACGGAGTATTCCGCGCGACGGGCCAGTATTTTGTTGGTGTCTACGAGGGGCGCGAGCGGTCGGGTCTGTTTGATCTGAGCGTCGCCTATGACGCGAAAGGTGGCCCTGCGGCTATCGCGCGTGCACGCGGGCAGATCATTCTGGATCTGGCGAAATTCATTGCGCGGGACGGGCTGCGCTAAGGCTCCCCTTGCGCGACATGCGTTAGGGCCCTACATCGCTGGTTATGGCACAGGTAAAATCATCATCCAAATCGGACCCGAATTATAAGGTCATCGCAGAAAACCGCCGTGCGCGGTTTGATTATGCGATCGAGGAAGATGTGGAATGTGGCATCATGCTGGAGGGGTCCGAGGTCAAAAGCCTGCGGATGGGCGGATCCAACATCGCTGAGAGTTATGCTGCGGTGGAGGACGGAGAACTGTGGCTGGTGAACAGCTATATCGCGCCCTACAAGCAGGCCAAGACCTTCGGCCATGAAGAGCGGCGTCGGCGCAAGTTGCTGGTTAGCCGCAAGCAATTGGCGGAGATGTGGAATGCGACCCAGCGCAAGGGCATGACGCTCGTGCCATTGGTTATGTATTTCAACCACCGTGGCATGGCTAAAATCAAGATTGGTATCGCGAAGGGCAAAAAGCTTCACGACAAGCGTGAAGATGCGGCCAAGCGGGATTGGTCACGGCAGAAGTCCCGTTTGCTGAAAGATCACGGATAAGGGGGCCGGCCCCCGTCTTTGCCTGACAGCAAAGACCCCCCGGGATATTTATAGCCAAAAGAAATGGGTGGGTGAGGCGCAGTGTCTTGCCCCGATATTTGTGCCGGAGTAGTCAGGGTGTGTACCGCAAGGAGGAAAATGCCATGACCGATGATCCGAAAACGCTTGTGTCGACCGAGTGGTTGGCGAAACATCTCAAGGATCCGGATCTAAGGGTGCTGGATGGATCGTGGTATCTGCCTGCCGAAGCGCGAGACCCCAAGGCGGAGTATGATGCGGCCCATATTCCCGGCGCGCGGTTTTTCGACATTGATGATGTGTCCGATGCACGATCGAGCCTGCCGCACATGGCGCCGCCAATCGAGAAGTTTATGTCGCGTATGCGCGCGTTGGCGTCGGTGATGG
>Ga0163215_100737_pt1 | contig 39188 bp, 39 predicted proteins | sample SynspAceP_FD_185934 | JGI IMG/M metagenome (GOLD analysis project Ga0163215, IMG submission 185934) | Saline lake microbial communities from Ace Lake in Antarctica - Synechococcus sp. Ace-P (Hybrid Assembly) | ecosystem: Environmental > Aquatic > Non-marine Saline and Alkaline > Saline | place...
TTGCCATGTTGGCGCGAATAGGATTTAAATCAACATAGGCCATACAGGCGAGTACCGCACTTTCATCTAACAGGGCTTGTGATTTAAACCGCCCTTCCCAGAATCTGCCAGTACACGCATCTTCTTTATTCGCTTCACGGGCGATGTGTTCATTTAAGCTACGCATAAACCAACTGATGTCGTATAAACGCTGGCGATAAATACCAACGGTTTCATTTAAGCTCAACTGCTCACTTTCAGTTAATTCGTCATGGCGAGCGTATTTCTGCGTTAGTAGTGTACCTTTGTATAAACCATGCCAGCGCCTAACCACTTCTTCCGTTGACCAACTTTCTGCCAGTTCTTTATCCACATACACCACCACATGAGTGTGATTACTCATTACCGCGTACGCCGCGATATCAATAGCGAAAAGGGAAGTTAAAAACAATAAACGTGCCTCTACCCAGCCGCGCCGGTGTTCATAGCTTTGGCCTGTAACAGTATCCCGGCCACACAAAAATGAATGACGAACACAGCGCGAAACACAATGGTAATAAGGCGTATCAACAAGACTGATTTGGCTTTGGCGTGATTGGGGCATGACAGACCATCCGTGGTTGTTTGAACTTTTTTAAGCGTAGTTCAAAACTGTATTTTTGCTAGTTTATGATGGCTGTCTTTATATTAGTCTTTAGGTTTTGAGTAAACAATTCCTTCTGGATCCAGATCTCTGCGCCTCTCTATCGACAAGCCATGGACCTATTCTGTTTTGGCTTTGGCTTGTAAGCAATGTCTTTTTACAGGCTTTTACTTTCACCCTTTATTCACTACTGCAACTTTGGTTTTTGTTCTGCAAACCAATAAAAACTGAGTGATAATGCACCGAATACCACAAAACCAATTGCGACAGGTGTAACCGTATCTTCAATAAAACTGCCTACTAATACCGCCGTCGGCACAGAAAACAAGCTGCTCATCGAACCAATAATCGCGGCACCTAAACCCGCCATGTCGCCCAAAGGTTGCATTGCCATTGAATTGACATTTCCAAACAAAATCCCAATACAGAAAAAGGCACAAAACAAAACAGAAACAAATTGCCACAATGGCGGAATACCATCGTAAATAACACACAATACGGTCAATAAAATTGAGAATACCAACCAGCCAAATATTGCCCAATTACATAGTAATCTCATGCCCAAGCGCATAACCAAAGTACCGTTAATAAACGATGCTAAACCGATAGAAAACGCGAGTAAGGCAAAATACAGTGGAAACATCTCACCGGTATCATAAACGTGTTGAAACAGTGTTTGTGAAGCGCTGATATAAGCCAAAAAGCTACCAAAGATTAACCCCATAGCAATAGTGTAAAACATCACCAATTTGTGAGTCAGAATAAACTTACTTGAAATCCAAAGCTGAGGCCAACTGAAGGGTTTGCGTTTTTCCTTTGGCAGGGTTTCAGGTTGGCGGATAAAAAACCAGATACCCGTTAACAAACCAATGACTAAAAACGAGGAGAATATATGGTGCCAAGAAAACATAAATAAAATAGCTTGTCCAAAACTAGGTGCCAACATAGGAACCAGTATAAAAACCATCATAATGAAGGACATGACACGGGCCATGGCATCACCTTCATATTGGTCACGAATGACCGCCAACGCAGCAATACGTGGGCCTGACACACCAAATGCCTGAATAACGCGGCCGATTAACATGACGGTTAGCGTTTCAGCAAACATACAAACAACAGAACCAATAGCAAAAATAATTAGACCGGAAATAATGGCATAACGACGCCCTTTATCATCGGACACTGGGCCGTAATAGAGCTGACCAAAACCCATGCCGATAAAAAATAGCGAAACAATTAAATGGGTTTGTTGAGGATCAACAATAGCGAGATCTTTGCCGATTTGATCCAGCGCAGGTAACATTGCATCAATACTAAGGGCAACCAAAGAAGTCATCAATGCCATTAATGAGACAAACTCTATCAAACCTAAGGCAGGTTTAACTTTTTTCTTTTTTACTTCGATACTGGAAGACATTTATTCATACCCTTTTCTAGGGCGCGAATTCTAACATCTTAGGGCAAAGTGGCTTATCACTTTATTTGATTTAATAGCATATTTATATTTTGTCGAAAAACCGTGATTGGCATTTTATTTATGATAACTCTCGTTACCCAAGAGCATCCCCAACATAACGAGTGTAACGCTGGCCTATCAGTGATTAGAAAGGCCTAGTTTAAGCTAACTTAAGGTTGAGGAACTCCGAGGTGTTTTTTCAGAAAATCATCCATTTCGTTAAACACTCTGTGCCTATTTCGTTGAATTGAAAGGTAGTGGTCGCCATTCTCTAGCTCTACATACTTAAACTCTTTACCCAAGTCTTCTAACTCGTCAGCCATCTCTCGACTTTGCTTGACATCAACCACACGGTCATCTTCTCCATGCAGCAACAACACTGGGATTTTTATCTGTTTAGCTTGATAATAAGGTGAGCGAGCCTCAAGATCATCGTCATCTTCGCCAATTTGTTTTTTAACAAATTTTTTGTTGAGGAAATGGCGACTACCTCTGACTAATCTATCTAAATCCATTACGCCAGCAAAACTCACGGCGCATTGAAATAAATCGGGGGTTTTCACTGCTGCCATCATCGCGGCATAGCCGCCATAACTGGCACCCACAATACACATACGGTTTGGATCGGCAATTTTTTGCTCGACTAACCAATGGGCGGCATCGCTTAAATCATCTTGCATGCTTAAACCCCACGCTTGCATCTGACTTTCCGCAAACTGTCGCCCGTACCCCGTTGAGCCTCTAAAATTCGGTCTGAATACCGCATAACCCCGGCTAACAAAGTATGAGGTCCAATAGTCAAAACCATCATATTCTCTGGCTCCCGGTCCACCATGGGGATGCAATATGGTTGCAATAGGGCCGGTGGTATTTTTAGGTAAACTTAGGTAACCCTCTATTGGGGTTCCATCCCGCGCAGTATAGGTATGCAAACTATGCTCACTTAAACCTTCTGATGATATGCTAGGATATTGTTTAAAGGCTAAATTAATTGCTCTTTCCTTGCGGTTGCCCAGGAAGTAAGCGCCTGGCGTAAGGTCATTTTCCGCATAAATAGTGTAAATATTTTCATCATCGCTGAAATCAACCAAATAATTACTGGTTTCGGGCATGGCAACATCAATGGCTTTTTGGAATTTGGCGTAGTCTTCATCCCAATATATACGGCCACCGTCACTATTTGAATGGCGAATACCTATGACGTCATTGGTTTTGCGAGAATAAATCAAGGAGCCATCAAAATCATAATCTGGATCCTCAAACACTAAGCTGGTTTCTTTACTAACTAAATTGATTTTAAACAAGACCAATTTATCTTCTTTATATGCCCGGAAATACAGCACATTTGGATCTTTAGCAAAACCTAATGGTGTGATACCAGGCTCCTCTAACGCATTGTATTTAAACATACTATGCCAAGTATCATCGTCACCAATCTTAATACGTATTGATGCCTCACCTGAATTATAGTCAAGTGCTTGGCCTAAACGCAGATTACCTTGGCGGTCAGCCATCCAGTCTCTAACATCCATCTTACCTTTCTCAATGCGTGATTTTCTGCGGGTATAGATATTGAGTTTATAAACGGAGGGTAAGTTAGGAACATCTAGGTCAATGGCAATCAGTATATGTTCAGGATCATTGGGTAAAAATGACACCACATCGTCTTGAAACTGCGATACGTGGTCATCACTAACACCAGCTCTAATTAAATTACGCTGCTTAACGTCTTTGCCATCTACATCGATGGCTAGAAGTCTCGTTTCTTTATATGCCACAGTCCGAACTTTACTGGCAAATCTCACGCTAACAATCAGGGTTTTTTCATTAGCCCAGCGAAACCAATTAATTTTTACATCTTCGTTATCAGACTTCACCAATAATTTTTGATCACCGGAGACCAAGTTAAGCGTGGTTAATACGGAGATTTGTGGATCAGCATAATTTTGAATGAAGGCAATTTGGCTGCCGTTAGGTGATAAGTCTAGGCCACTGACGCTGGGTAATTGACTAAAACTACTCAGCGCTATTTCTGTCGAAAATAGGCTTTTTGATAGAAAAAAAAGGGCAGCAAAGCACAGATATTTAACCTTCCTTGTCATATAACTTCTACTCTAATCCATACTGATATTGGGACAAAGCCTAACATCAAGCATTAGCTAAAATAAACTACTTTAGTGTGATCTCTCGCTTATGCAAATCTAAGCGGTCTTGATACTTAGTTAGCATAAAAAGTTGACCATAATCTTGTTCAGTCATATCCGCGATTTGCCCACCCAATAATCTAATGAGTTGTGGCGTTGTATTGCTGTGACCAACAATAAGCACATTATTTTCCAGTTTAAGTTGCTCGACAAAAAAGGCTAGATTGGCAGGGTCATAAAATTGGGGCTGTAAGCCACGTTCTTTGCCTAATAGTGCAACCGACTCTAAGGTACGATTGGTTTGAGTGGAATAAATTTTACTGACTTTTTTGTTAGTGAGGGCAGCAATCAGAGCCTGACTGCGTTCTTTACCGAGCTCTGACAGATGAGGGTCTTCACCTTGCTGCTTTTCAAAATGACGAATAAAGTACCAAGTTTGTTGCTCAGCAAACCCCTCAAAGGAACTAACAAGCAAGATAAATAGTACAAAAAATTTAATCATTAATTTTAGCTAAATCTTTTAAACGACCATTACGTAAACTGTAAATCCAACTGTGTATCGTTAGGTCTTGTCCTCGTTTAATAGCCTCTTTAACAATGTTACTGCGGCGCACATTAGCGGCTTGTTCCATTACATTTAACTCACATAAACGGGCAGATTTATCATGAGCATTAAGTTCGGCTAATTCTGTGCGATGTTTGTAAGCAATATCTTTAATATGGCCCAACCAATTATCGATAAGCCCTAAGGGCTGATCTTGTAAGGCGGCATCAATGCCGCCACAACCATAATGACCGCAAACAATAACATGTTTAACTTTGAGTACATCAACGGCATATTGCAGTACCGATAAACAGTTAAAGTCTGTATGCACAACTAAATTGGCCACATTGCGATGAACAAAGATATCACCGGGAATTAAACCCACAATTTGGTTAGCTGGAACACGACTATCTGAACAACCTATCCATAAATATTCGGGCTTTTGTCGTTTAGCTAAACGGTCAAAAAAGCCCGGATCTGCTTCATTGGTCGACTCTGACCAATTTTTGTTATTTTCTAATAATTGATTAATTTCGTTCATACACCCTCACTTTGTGCCGCAGTATAATGAATCAACGTGGTTGAACAAGTCCAACCATATGACTAATGCATCACCCAATTGATAATCTGATGATAAAAACTAATGCCCAGAATCACATTAAAAGGAAAGGTAATACCTAAAGAAGCCAGCATCGCTAATCCGATATCTGCATCTTTAATACTGCTTTTAATCGCCGCAGGTGCAGCAATGTAGGAGGCACTTGCCAATAGGCTGGCAAGGATGACCATTGTTCCTTCGGACAAACCCAACACCATACCGGCACCAATGCCAACTAAGGCCAAGACACTTGGGGCAACTAAAGCAAAGACTAAAAGGCGCCAGTGTTTAATAGGCAAAGGACGTAATGTTTCAGCCGCTACTAAGCCCATTTCTAGTAAGAATATGGCTAACACGGCTTTAAATGCTCCGGTAAACAACTCTGTTACCTCTGAGCCACTTTGATAACCATACATAAAACCGATCACTACACCGCCAAGCAGTAAAATAACCCCTCGATTAGTAAACGATTCATGCCATAAATTTGTCATGGCTGCGCCGTTAGTATGGCCATGAGAGTAGCGCCGGTATAAGAGTAAACCCACAACAATAGCGGGTAGTTCAAGCAATACGAGATACAGGGTTACTTGAGCAGAAGTTTCTAGTTGATTGGCTTCAATATAGGCTAAGGCGACTGCAAATGTCCCCGCACTCACAGAACCGTAGTGAGCGGCAATACTGGCGCTATCAGCCAGGGACAAGCGCACGACTTTTGTCAGTAATGGAAATAATACTAAAGGAATAATCGCCCCAATAGCTGCTACCACGAGTAACTCAGGGACTAATTGCCAATGTAAGTTACCATGTAGTGCCATTCCACCTTTTAAGCCAATGGTCAACATAAGCAATAAACTCATGGTGTCGTAGGCCGCTTTAGGCACTTTAAGATCAGAACGCACTAGGCCAGCAATCAAGCCCAATAAAAAGAACATCACTACGATATCGGGCATTTTAAATCGCTTCCGTTTTACACTCAGTAGATGGGATTAATGTATGAAGTCTGTTTCCAAACATTCATTAGGCGTCAGTATATCAGTGCTACATATTTTGTACTGTATCTTTGTCCTCTAATATATGTTCAAGTGCATCGAGCTCTTTTTGAAAACGCTTGGCTCGTTGGTTAGCCCAAACCCATAAAATAGGGCATAAAATACTTAACACAAAGACTGTCACTAAACCTTTTTCCACCATTTTTTCAAATGAGAGTTCATCAAATATAAATGCGCCTAAATAAAATAAAATTAGGATCAAAGGCATCCAATAAGTCGTTTGACGATTGAGAGTAGCAATCCGGATATTACTGTTAAATTGATGTTTTAGTTGTTCAATGTGTGAGTCTGTAGACAAGTTTGTCCACGTTAATGCAAAACGCCGCAGGTAACTATAATAAATCGTAAAACCTAAGGTTAAAATCACCAACATCATCATCCATACTTTACCAAAGATGCCCAACTTTTCAGATGTAAAATAAAATAAACCGATCATAAGCAGTACGCTGACAAAATCGACAATAAAATAACAACGCTGTTTCAGTTTTGTCTTTTTCCATTTAGTTTTGATCAATTGACTGTCTATGGCACTCACCTTTTGCTGTTGCCACAGTGAGCTTAATCTATCCATTTCACCTTGCGAATCATTTTTACCCTTCATCATGCATGGCCTCTAGCAGTATTTTTTTACTTCGATTTAATATCACGCCCACGTTGTTGACTTGAATACCGCATACTTCAGCGATGTCTTGATAACTGAGACCTTCCATAGACAGCGTTACAATTTGCCGAGTTTGAATAGGCAGTTTACGCACTTCGTTTAGTAGTGTGGTGACTTGTCGCTGTTGTGAAATAGCGGTTTCAGAACTCAATACAGAACTGGCACTTGGCTCGGTAAGCTCACAATAACTGGCGTTATTAGGCATTTTTATGTGATAAGCCACATGACTAACCGCACGATTGTGGGCAACCCGCAAAATATAGGTTTTGATGCTGCTATCGCCTTTGAAGTTGGCCATAGATTGCCATACCGCTAAGGATATTTCTTGCAACAATTCCTGCCGCAAATGATGGTTTGCTTCATAGCTTGCCGCCACACGGCTTAGCAGGGCACCATGTTCATTTAATACCGAGTTAAAGTCCTGACTCAAACCATGTCCTATTTATTCCGACTTGTTCATTAATGACTTATTACCCTTAGTCCGTATTGCTGCAAAAAACTTACATTTTTTTGTAATAAAAAAGAACCGGTACTGACTAATGAGTTAAACGCTCCACAATCAGGCGCATTCGATACGAGGACGCCAAGGCGCTAGATAGGATTTTACCAACTAATATTACAGGAAAATAAAGATGAGCTTACTGCAAATAATATTATTGATTTCAAGTGTATTAACTATTTCCGTGCTAATTGCATGGCTTGATCACACGAGAGGATGGCAATTTAGCGCATGGCTGAATGGCAAGGTTAACAACCCCTTTGGTCACACCTGCTCTAAAGAGTCTGAGTCAAATCAACTAGAGAAAGATCTGCTCATCGCTCAACTCAAGGAACGAGTTCAAATCTTAGAAAAAATAGTTACAGAGCCCGCCTATGAACTGAATAAAAAAATAAATCAACTTTAGCCTTGCTAATACTGTTAGCTAGATTTTTTAACATCTATTAAAAATGCTCAAGCTAGCCGAGTTTAGTTGTACATTTTTATTCAGATATTTGGGCAGCCCTCGAATGAGCTGGTTGATGGGCAAAACCCTTGCTCTTTTAACCAGTTAAACGCTGCAGTTTCATCAATGAAATTTCGGCGTAATTGATCATTCTTAGCATTGCGAATAATATTTTTCATCTGAAATTGCGTCAGAGCATTGCCATTGATAATTCGGGCGACCGCTGCCAAACCTATATTGTCTTCAGGAAGTGACAAAGTGGCAATCACGGGTTCAATCTCCGGGGTACCCAGCACCCAGTTCTTTGAATGGCTGATTACCGCCCAAGGACGGCCCAGCAAAGGTTTGCGAATATGCGTATATTCTCGACAAAAACGCTCCGCATTTGATTGTCCCCAAACACCAACCGAATAGGTGAAAATAATATTATCTTCGCTCCAGATACTAAATTGAGCGCATTTAATGAGATTGCTAGCCAAGGTAACTGTTGTCATCAATATCACCCCGTGGCTTAAATGTTTATTCAGCAATAATAGTAGCACAAATAAATATATAGCCCCTTCAGCCGATGACAGAGATATCATTAAATGAAAGGTATCTAAGGTTAATAAATGACAGCATTTATACCTATTGGCTGCCTGAAAAAAAAGTAGCATCCAATGACAAGTTAAGTACAGTTGTGGCATTTTTACCGCTTCGATGGCTATACTGCCAACCACGTTTATTTGCTGCTGAACCATTACAATGAAAAAGATTCTGTTGTCGACGTTTGTTTTGTTATTTGTTATTGCCGCTGTTGTTGTATATCGGGCTAACACGGTCTTTAGTGATCAGCAATACACCGTCACCCAAGTACTTGAGCCTATCACCTTAAACGAATCGGCGGTGATAACACGTTTTAGTCAAGCTATACAAATACCGACGATTTCGTATGATGATCGCAGCAACTTTGACCATCAAGCGTTTACGGCTTTTCATGACTATTTAACCACGTCATTTCCTCTAGTAAATCAAAATACCGAACAAACCCGTATCGCTGATTACAGTATAATTTATCACCTAAAAGGACAAAACCCGCAACTCAAACCTGTCCTATTTATGGGCCATATGGATGTTGTACCTATCGAAACCGCCAGCTTAGCCGATTGGCGACAGCCGCCTTTTAGTGGCAAGGTTGAAAATGGCGTAGTATGGGGCCGAGGTACCATAGATGACAAAGTCAGTGTGGTGGCTTTAATGGAAGCCTTGGAACTCCTTATCTCACAAGGTATTCAACCACAGCGCAGTATTTACTTTGCTTTCGGCCATGACGAAGAGGCAGGAGGAGAGGGCGCTAAAGCCATTGCGCAATATTTTGCAGAAGAAAATATTCGTTTTGAATTTGTGCTGGATGAAGGCGGTGTTATCACTGATGGGATTATTCCTGGGCCTGAACAACCGGTGGCCCTAGTGGGCATAGCGGAAAAAGGCTATGTCAACTTTCACCTTAGTGTGAAAGGCGAGGGAGGTCATTCATCTCAGCCTCCTGCTCACACTGCAGCGGGAATATTAGCGCAAGCAATAGTCGAGGTAGAAAACCATCCCTTTGACACTAAACTCGACTTTTTTGAATTGATGTTTGAGCGTATTGGTTTTGCCACCCCCTTGTCAACTCGCTTGCCTTTAGCCAACTTGTGGTTGCTCTCCCCTTTGGTCGAACAGGTACTATTAGCCAAAGCCAGCTCAGCGGCCGGTATTCGCACCACAACTGCGGTCACCATGCTTCAGGGCAGTAATAAATCCAATGTCTTACCCACCGTGGCCAATGCAGTAGTCAATTTTAGAATCTTACCAGGGGATACGATTGCCAGTATTCGCCAACACTTGGTTGATGTTATTGATAATCCTTTGGTGGAAATTGAGGCTGAATTAGCCAATGAAGCCTCGGCTGTATCGACCACCGACTCATTAGGCTTTAAACTTATCGAAAGCACTATTAGGCGACTTAACCCAGATATATTAGTGAGCCCTTACTTGGTCCTTGGCGCTACAGATTCAAGACATTTTCAGGGATTGTCGGATAATATTTATCGTTTTATGATGGTCAGTCTCAATCCTACTACCTTAAAACAATTTCATGGAGTTAACGAACAAATAAGCGTAGAAGACTATTTGCAAGCAATTCAGTTTTATTACGCTATGGTTAATCAGGCAGCGCAAGGTTAATCAAGCTGAACTCGAGATATTCATCATTTAAAAGGAAATCATAGTATGTATAAGCACCTTATTAGTCTAAAAAGTACCCTGTTAGTTTTAACGACCTTATCAAGCTTCGCCTTACAGGCTACGACTCAGGTACTGCATGTGGGAAATTTACTCGCCATACCCGGTCAGGCTCCTAAAGTACAACAAACCATGATTATTAAAGATGGGCTTATCAGTCAAATCAGTGATGGCTACCTCGATGCCAGCTCCTTTGGTGACGACGCGCAGTATATTGATTTGAAAAATCGCTTTGTGATGCCAGGATTGATGGACATGCATGTGCATTTACAATTTGAGCTAGGTCCAAAAAATGACAGTGAAACTTTGAAAATGTCCGACCAACTGGTGGAGATGCGTTCACTGATGTTTGCCATGCGTACCCTTAAAGCAGGTTTTACCACAATGCGAGATGTTGGTTCACTCTCACAAGAAATGTACGCCATGCGCGATGCAATCAACAACGGTTGGATAGACGGCCCTAGAATAATTGCTGCCGGAGGCGTTGGCATTACTGGCGGTCACATGGATGTCAGTGGTATGAAACCCGAATTAATGGAACTCAATACGGCTTCAACCACTTGTAATGGCCCTTACGATTGTAGACGCGCGACGCGTGAAGCCATTAAATATGGTGCAGATCTTATAAAAATAACATCTACCGGTGGTGTGTTGACTGACAGAGCGACAGGTACAGGCCAACAAATGGAAATGGATGAATTAAAAGAAGTGGTACTGGCCGCCAAACGCATGGGCCGTAAAGTCGCCAGTCATGCGCACCAGGAAGACGGTATTATCGCCGCGCTAGAAGCTGGAGTAGACAGCATTGAGCATGGAACTTATACGGGCGAAAAAGCAATTAAATTGTTTAAAAAAACCGGTGCATATTTAGTTCCAACCCTACTTGCCGGACATACAGTGGTAGGCATGGCAAAAGATTCAGACTTTATGAGCCCTGCCATTAAAGAAAAAGCAATAAAGGTGGGTGGTGACATGCAGGGTAATTTAGGTCGGGCTTATAAAGCTGGGGTAAAAATCGCCTTTGGCACTGACAGTGGCGTTTCTCAACACGGCACCAATGCCTATGAAGCAGTATTAATGGTTGAAGCTGGCATGAGTCCCATGGATGTGCTGAAGTCAGCAACCGTTAATGGCGCTGACTTACTCGGTATGAGCCAACAAATTGGTACTTTAGAAGTCGGTAAGCAAGCCGATATCATTGCCACCGACGGCTCACCACTGGATGACATCAAACAATTGCTTGATGTGGATTTTGTTATGAAAGGTGGCAAAGTGTTTGTGCAGAAATAAACATCACGAGGCAGAGGGCGGAATGTTAGCGCTCGCTCTGTCTTAATATTACTTTGCACCTGCTACAAACAGCTTATTGTTTGTAGCATATAACCAAGTTAATACGCTCAAGAAGAGGGTCAAGGGTACTAACACCAATTCAAATTGCTCACCCAATATCGCGCGGTACTTTACCGACCAAAATAAAGCAAAAAAACAATGAGCACTCAGTAAAAAACCGCACCAAAAGTTAATTAACTTGGCCCACTTTGCTTTGTGTAAGCCAAACCAAGCTAGATTCCCCAAAAGAACGGCTATCACTAATAACACCGTCGGAATAATATAGTGTTTGCCTATGATAAAAGTTTGCAGTACAGCCAAAAAACCCAGCAAAGCAAATAAGGCCATTAGCCAGTCGAAAGAGTTATGTAGGCTGAGTTTTTTCTGCATAGAAGTTTAGTCTTGTTTGAGTAGATTTAAGACTTAGCCTACCTTATTCTGGAAAGCCTGCGCAATGTTTTGCTGCAAGACATTTGTCGTACCATGAGGCACGCTCATGCCAAAAAATATTGTGACTTGGCTGAATATTCGGCTCTGCGTCTAAACTTCCTGCGGGCACAATGAGAGCCTTACCGCTTTTGTTTACAAAAGGTAAACCACTGCCGCATTCGATACAAAAAACCTTAGTGAAACTGCGGGAGGGATGGTCGAAACGTTTAAGTGAAGTTTCTCCCCTTGTCCAACTAAGATTATCGGGTGCGGTAAAAAGATGAGCCACATGAGCTGAACCTGTCATTTTTTGACATTGCGTGCAATGACATAAATAAAAACGGCTGAAATCATTAGTTAAGGAAAAGGTGACTTCACCACACAAACAACTGCCAGATATAAGATTACTCATGTAAGGACTCCAGGTTCAAAGTGATTTATTGATTGGATTGTCAGAGGAACAGATATTGGCTGGACTTAAACCCAACAAATATTTCCCCAGCAACGAGTGCCGGAGAGGGATTATTTAGCAACAAATCGACACTATAAGTCGAGTTATGTATTGTGTTTTATTGACTTAGGCCCGCACTTCACCTTCGCCCATCACAATAAACTTCTCAGTAGTTAATGACTCCGCACCCATGGGTCCGTAAGCATGCAGTTTACTGGTTGAAATACCAATTTCAGCACCCAAGCCTAATTGACCACCATCAGAGAAACGTGAAGAAGCATTCGTCATGACTACGGCTGAATTGATTCGACGAATAAAGGCCTGCGCATTTGAATAGTCTTGTGTTGCAATCACTTCGGTATGACCCGAACCATAATCTTCAATGTGTTCAATTGCTTGATCAAAGTCATCGACAACCCGAATGGCGATTTCCATCGCAAGATATTCTGCATGCCAATCCTCTTCGGTTGCCGCAGTGGCTCCCTCGAAATAGCTTATGCTGCGTTCGCATGCGTGCACTTTCACTGCGTGTTCAGCCAATAAACTAGCGGCTTTGGGCAAATAACTAGCCGCAATATCTTTATGTACCAACAAAGTTTCGAGTGAATTACACGCACTGGTGCGCTGAGTTTTACCATTTTCTAATAGTTTAAGGGCTTTGCTTTCATCCGCGGCATTATCAACATATAAATGGCATACACCTTTAAAGTGCTGAATAACTGGAATACGGCTGTTTTCACTCACAAATCGAATCAGACCTTCGCCACCTCTGGGAATAATAAGGTCAACGTACTGATTAAGGGTCATTAATTCATTCATGACTTTACGGTCAGTATCGGGCACAACCACCACAGCTGCAGGATCAAGTCCATGCTTTTGCAGAGCGAGTTTGATGGACTCTGCCAAGGCTAAATTAGAATGAAGAGCTTCTTTACCGCCACGTAAAATCACTGCATTACCCGCTTTCAAACACAGTGCTGCCGCGTCGATCGTGACATTGGGACGGGATTCATAAATCATCGCAATCACGCCTAAAGGAATACGCATTTTACCCACTTGAATACCGCTAGGCATACGCTGAATATTCGAGATTGAGCCTACGGGATCAGCTTGCGCTGCGATTTCTAATACGGCATTGGCAATATCTTTGATGCGCTCGGGAGAAAGGCTTAAACGATCTAACATCGCGGCATCCAAACCATTGTCTTTGCCGTCACGCAAATCGATTTCATTGGCCGCTAAAATTTGCGGCGTTTGCTCTAACAAGGAGTTAGCAATATCAGTCAGCAAGGCATTTTTTTGTACTGATGACAAATTGGCTACCTGACGCGCCGCTTTTTTTGCTAGGGCGGCAGAATGAGAAATAGAAAATGACATAAAGTTTCCTTATGTTTAGATCTTGTACTTAACAAGATCATTATTTGAGAGGAGCAGTAGGTGTAGTTTCACCTTACATCAACACTAAGTCGTCTCTATGGACGGCAGCTTCACCGACAGAAAATCCTAATGTTGCTTCAATTAAACTGCTCTTGAGGCCTTTAATATTGGCCAGATCTACAGCGTTATATAACACCAGACCTTTTGCTATTACTGCTTGATTACATTCGATATTTACCGCTTCACCCGCGACAAAATTACCGACTACAGCCACGATACCCGAGGGAAGCAAAGACGCGCCCTTATCTGTTAGTGCACGCCTGGCTCCTTCATCAATAATAATGCTACCTTTTGTCAATAGGCTGTGTTTCAACCACATATCACGTGCACGTTGTCGACTTTGATGAGGAACAAACAGCGTTCCTGTCAATTCACCCTTGGCTAACGCTTCAAAAACGCTGGCGTCTCGGCCATTGACAATCAAGGTTTGAATACCACTTTTAACGCATTTTTCAGCCGCTTGAATCTTGGTGCGCATTCCACCGGTTCCCACGCTACTCCCTGCGCCACCAGCGAGTTGATGAATCTCTGGTGTGATTTCTCGTACTTCTTTAATCAAGGTCGCTTGCGGGTTATTACGCGGGTCGGCGTCATACAATCCGTCAATATCTGAACAAATAATCAAGGTATCTGCTTGCGCAACTAAGGCCGTATACGCTGCTAGGTTATCATTATCGCCAACTTTTAGCTCGGCTGTTGCGACAGTATCGTTCTCATTAACTATGGGCAGGGCATAATTTTTCAATAACTCACGCAAGGTATTCTTGATATTGACATAGCGAGTTCTGTTATGTAGGTCGTCGGCAGTGAGCAGAATTTGAGCGCAATCGCACTCAAACAGTGAGGTCCAATTGGCCATCATATGCATCTGTCCTATTGCTGCCATCGCTTGTTTTTCGGCGATAGAAGGGCGGTGTTTATAGGCGATTTTACTTCTGCCTGCGGCAACACTGCCAGAGGAGACCAATATGACCTCTTTACCCTGCTTACGGCTTTCATTAATAAAACGCGCAATGGCAGCTAGGTATAGGGTAGAGCATTTATTATTGGGGGCAATGAGACTACTACCGACTTTTATTACTGCCCGTTTCCACTCAAAGCGTGCCATGTTTATCTCCGAAAAAAATTATGTGCTGAGATTACGATAAACAGCTGATTAAACAAGGCCTAGTAGTTATAAGCTATGATCTAAAATACGCTTAGCTAACTAAAAAGGGCGGGTATCGTTAGCGAGCTAGATGCAATCAGTCCTAAAAATACAGCTTTCGGGCGAAAAATCTTACAACAGACGTCCATTTAAATTTATAGTACCGTGCTTACTATCAGAATATGGCTCAGCCATAACTGAACCCCAAATTATAACTCCAATATCAGGGAACACCATGTTCAATAAATTCATAAAAATAACTGTCCTGTCAGTTATTGCAGCCTCTGCATTAGGTTCTTTTGCGGCTTACGCTGGAATACAACAGACTAAAGGTGATTTTGAAGACAAGTTTCGTCAACTTGATGAAGAACTGCCAACGCCCAACGTATATCGTAACGCCGCCGGTGAACCCGGTCATCAGTATTGGCAACAGCGTGTTGATTATAAAATCAAAGCCAAACTTGACGAAGAAAAACGCCGCATCGACGGTGTTGAAGATATCACCTACCACAATAACTCACCTGATACATTGAAGTATCTGTGGTTGCAATTAGACCAAAACATTTATCGTCCTGACTCTATGGCGTCAAAAACTGACTCCTTTGGTGGTATCGGTAATCGCGGTCCTGCAACACAATCAGCCAGCAACGACAAACCTGCTCAGTTGAGTTTAGGCGCCTTACGTCGTCAGCAATTTGTGGATGACAATCAACTCGGTTATGACATCAAAGCCGTCAAAGACAAATCAGGTAAAAAACTGCATTACGTGATTGTTGGTACCAATATGCGTATCGATTTACCACAAGCCTTAAAGCCAGGTAAAAACGTCGATTTTAGTATTGAGTTTGGCTTCAATATTGTCGAAGAAGATGCGGTTTCGGCTCGTGCGGGATACGAGCACTTCCCAGATGACAAACGAGAAGGCGGTAATGATATCTTCTTGTTAGCACAGTGGTATCCGCGCTTACATGCATATACTGATTACGAAGCATGGACTAATAAAGAGTTTTTAGGGCGTGGTGAATTTACGCTTGAATTCGGTGATTTTGATGTTGAAATGACCGTGCCTGCCGACCACATTGTGAGTTCAACCGGTACCTTACAAAATGCCAGCGACGTATTAAGCTCAACTCAGCGCAAACGCCTTAAAGAAGCAGAAAATGCGGATCGAATTGTATTTGTTGTGACCGAAGAAGAAGCCTTAGAGAATGAAAAAGAAGGCACTGATAAACAAAAAACGTGGAAATTTAGCGCTAAGAACGTGCGTGATTTTTCTTGGGCTTCCTCACGTAAATTCATGTGGGATGCCAAGGGTTATCAACAAGGTGGAAATGACCAACCTTTAGTCATGGCGATGTCTTTTTATCCGAAAGAAGGCGGTGACTTATGGAAGAAGTATTCTACCGAGTCAATCGTACATACTTTGCAAGTCTATTCTCGTTTTTCCTTTGACTATCCGTATCCTGTCGCACAATCGGTAAATGGTCCAGTCGGTGGCATGGAATATCCAATGATTACCTTCAATGGTCCACGTACCGAATTACAAAAAGACGGAACACGCACCTATTCTCAGTCAGAAAAGCGTTTTTTGATTGGCGTAGTAATCCATGAAGTCGGCCATATTTACTTTCCAATGACGGTTAACTCTGATGAGCGTCAATGGACATGGATGGACGAAGGACTCAACAGCTTCTTAGATGGCGTAGCAGGTCGCGAGTGGGATCCAACTATTCCATGGGGTGTTGAACCACGGGATATCGTTGACTATATGAAAGGCAGTGTTCAGGTACCTATCATGACTCAGTCTGATAGCGTACTAAGACTTGGACCTAATGCCTATACCAAACCTGCGGCAGCACTCAATATACTGCGTGAGACTATTTTAGGCCGCGAGTTATTTGATTTTGCCTTTAAAGAATATGCCCAACGTTGGAAGTTTAAACGTCCCACACCCTCAGATTTTTTCCGTACAATGGAAGAAGCATCAGGTGTTGATTTAGACTGGTTTTGGCGTGGTTGGTTTTACACCACTGATCATGTCGATATCTCTTTAGATACTGTTTATAAATTGCGTTTGGATACTAAAGATCCCGATATCGATTTTTCCCGTGAACGTGAATATGAAGCAGACAAGCCGCTGTCTCTGACCACTGAGCGCAATGCAGCTGAAGGTAAACTTTGGGTCGAACGTTTCCCAGATATAAAAGATTTTTATGACGAGAATGACCGTTTTACGGTGACCAATAAAGAACGTAACACCTATAAAAAATTCCTTAAGGACTTAAAACCGTGGGAGCTTGCAGCATTTGAGCGTGCAGTAAAAGAAGATAAAAACTACTACGTATTGGATTTTTCTAATAAGGGTGGTTTGGTCATGCCGATCATTCTAGAACTGACTTTCGCCGATGGCACCAAAGAAAATCAGTATATTCCTGCTGAGATCTGGCGTCGTTCAGCTAAGGCTGTGAGTAAATTGATTATCACTGATAAAGATAAAGAGTTGGTCAGTGTTACCGTTGACCCACGCTGGGAAACAGCTGATGTAGACGTGAACAATAATCATTACCCACGTCAGATTATTCCTTCGCGAATTGAAGCGTATAAAGCGAAGAAAAGTACCAGTAAAGTGGCTCGCGACATCATGCAAGACATCAAAACTGAACTGAAAAATGACGATGCCGATGATGAAGAAAAAACTGACTCGGACGGACAGTAATAATCGTGAAAAATAAGTGCTTAGCGCTCATTTGGGGGACGCTGCTGTTAGCAGCGTCTTCTGTTTATGCGCATCAACAAAAAACCGCGATTAGTACTGTGCTGTTTAACCCGCGCAACAATAATATAGAAATCATGCATCGTTTTGATATCCATGATGCCGAACATGCGGTAAAAGAAATATTTGGCAAAGGCGCCGATATTCTCGACTCCACAGAAACACAACAGCAGTTTAGTGATTATGTGAACCACCGTTTTTACCTATTTAATAGTAAAAATAAACCACTACCCTTAAAGTTGGTGGGATTTGAAAAAGACGGCAAGTTTTTTTGGGTCTATCAAGAAACGGTACAACCCACTGAACTGACCAATATGATCATCCGCAATGACGCCTTACGTGACATTTGGCCGCTACAGGTTAATACCATCAACGTTGAAGGTAAGGGCAACCTACAAACCCTGACTTTTAGCGACTCAGTAGAGTTATTAAGTGTCGAGTTTGGTGGTGAACACCAGCCATAGTGCTAACTAAATCGGATTTATTAAGCCAAATTAGTGCGGGTTTATTGTCTTATTGATCTAAATCAAATTGCTCAAAGCCTAAACAACTATGATCTCCTTAGATTAATTACAGTCTAATTTAAGGAGATTCATCATGTTAGAACTTATTTTACATGACCCAGTAGCTTGGGGCTCAATCCTAGGTATCAGTATCATCGTCGCGATGGCTGGCTATTACACCTATTTATTTATTCATAACGCTAAACTAAACCGTTAATCTTGCGCGGGGATTGCTTTGTATGCTTGAGTTCCCCACAAAGGTACTGTTGACAAACTATGTTTAAAACTGCCTGACGTTTCTTTGGTTGAATACGACACGTACATCAAAGTTTGTGACCTAGGATCAAAAACCCGGCGAATTTTCATATTTTTAAAGAAGATACTTTTCGATTTTTTAAATACAATTTCACCACTATTCGACAAATCGATAGCGTTTATCATTTGGGCGGTAATTTCACCGGTTTGTCGACAAGAGATAGAGCTATCTGAGGGATCAGAAAAGCTCAAGTCGGCTTCAATACTGGCAATATGGCAAGTAACGCCGCTTACTATTGGGTCAACCATAATATCAAGTTTGATATCTTGAGTGGTAAACACCCCTAATGAAATATCCCCTACTTCGTTACTATCGCATGCACTGATGAGACCAATAAGCCCTATTACCAACAATTTTCTATACATAAAATACTCCTTCAATGACCCGCATATCTGCCTATAGCCTAGCACAACTTTGTTCGGTCAAAGCGAGGTATTACTAGTATCAGTAAGGCTGCTGCATAGAAAAAGGTAAGGTACCTAAATATTGGACAGAGTCGGGGTTACCGATCATTTCGTCATAAGGAGAGTCGTGACGCATTTCAGCCATAACCACAGTAAAGCCATCAAAAACATCTCGAATATGCTGAGAGCTATGGAAGCGCAGCGGGCTTTCCCCCTTAAACACCATACCCTGCTGTTGGGCAATCTGCAGTTTTACAAAGTATAAATTCATTTCATACGATAACACCGTCAACTTATCAATCACGGTGGTTTTAGGATCTAACTCTAACAATTGAAACTTTGACTCTTGCATACCTATACCAAGTTAACTTAAGTAATTGGGTATACCGTCATTTAACTCAGAACGATCACAGACTCTGAGCCTGAGATGGCAAAGAATCATCTGCGCTATGCTTGCTCGATTGCACCCAAGCAAGTAAAACCATGCTAAACAGTACCAAAACAATCACACTGGACATAATCCACAGTGGTAAGCCGAACAACATAACACCGCACAGCAGTGAAAGGTGTTTAAGCCACTCGAGTCGAGGTGCGAAGCCCTTTTTTTCTAGCATACAGCCCACTGAGTAACTGGCAAATACTACCCAAATAACCAAACCTAGCTGCTGGTATCCTACTAATAAATGAATGTTTAATAGCAGCAATAGGGCAATATAGGTGGTGAGGGCATGCTGCACCAAACAATAAGCTTTGCTAAGAGCAGGAAGAGTAATATCAAACTTTTCAAATTGGCTTAAGTCAGTTTTCACAATGGGAAACGCTTGGGCAACATCGTCAGGACGCCAACCAGTGCGACCAAACCAAACCCGTGCTTTATTCCACATACCTTTAGTATGCCAGCTGTCTTGCCAAAGCTGAGAGTAAACTTGCACATTAGCGTACAAAGGGTTCCAGCTTTTAAGTGAGCTACGGATGCCAAATATCACAGGGTCAGTATCAAGTTCTTCTTGAAATGTGCCAAACAGCCTGTCCCAAAGAATAAATACACCACCATAGTTTCGGTCGATGTAAACTTTATTTTGAGCATGATGAACTCGATGGTTTGAAGGACTTACAAACACCCATTCAAACCAACCTAATTTAGGCACATGACGGGTATGTACCCAAAACTGATAAACCAGATTAAGTGAACCGACTGAGATCAATAAAATAGGGTCCACGCCTAATATTGCTAGCGGCAAATAGAATATCCAACTGAAGACACTGCTACTTGATTGACGTAGGGCTGTGGTTAAATTGTACTCTTCACTGGAATGATGCACGACATGGGCGGCCCATAACAAGCTGACTTCATGGCCAAGTCGATGATTCCAGTAATAACAAAAATCATATAATACAAAAACGCTCACCCAAACTAACAGGGTGTCGGATAAGGTAAAAAGTGCAAAATTTTCATAGATGAATACATAAATAGTTAAGGGCACTAGGGTTTTTACAATGTCCAACATACGACTCAATACCCCAGCACTCAGACTGTTAATTGCATCATTTACCCGGTAATAATTAGTCTGCCTCACCTTTTCTAAAATCAACTCTAGGCCAATTAATAAAAAGAAAAACGGCACTGCATATAAAATAATATTCATGGATACACCTGATCACACATCGGGGTCAATTAGACCACACACTCATTAAGCTCAAGTTTATGCTTTGTGTTAATAGCCGTCTAGAATAATGTTAAAACAAGGTTAATTTTTAATTTGTCTTTGTTGATAGCACTACTAGTAAATAAATGGAACCAAAACTTAAATAACTTGCCGTATCATTTTGTAGAGATTTTAAGTAGTCTAGAGTCTCGATTTTCCTACAATTGAACATCCAAGGAGACGTCATGGATACAGAAAATGGTAAATCTTTAGTTCCCCACTTTGTAATAGGGGCAATCGTATTAGTCGTAATTTTAGCGATTGTTTTTTGGCCTTCAGAGCCTGAGCCTGAAACGCCTGTAATAGCCGAGGTCGTTACCCCGCTTATTGAACAGGACGTACTTCCCCCCCAAATTGAAGAAGCACCTGAAATTGTCGTAGAAGAAACACCTATGACACTTGAGATTGAACCCGCGCCCGCGCCAGAACCACTTGATATCAGCGATGGCACAGTAAAAACTAAACTATTACAGCTTTCTGACTACGACTCGCTAGCTCGATTAATAGTTGATGATGCTTTACTCAAACGCTTTGTGATCATGACAAACACTCTAGCAGATGAAACCGTGGCAACGAATAATCGTGTCCTAGTGCGACCAGACAAACCTTTTCGCACTTTTCAACAAGCCGAAAAACAGTGGATAGACCCAGCTAGTTACAAACGCTATACACCCTATGTTGATGCATTAGCTTCCATGGACACAGCATCATTGTTACAACTATATTCAGAATACAAACCAGCAATCGACAATATTTTTGCTGAAATTAGTAGTCCATCAGATAGCTTCAACGACAAATTAATCGATGCCATCAATATTTTATTAGATACACCGGAAGTGCCGATGCCAGTTGAAGTCTATAATGACAGTGTCATGTTCAAATTTACCGACCCGCAATTAGAGGCACTAGCCCCACCACAAAAACAGTTGTTGCGTACTGGGCCTGAGAACATGCGGCGCATTAAAGCTAAATTACGTGAAATTAAAGAGTCATTATAAACAATGATTGACCTCGCCAAACTGCAACAAGACTTAGCCGCTGATGACGCAAAACTGCCGCCTATAGAGCAGTGGAACCCGGCGTTTTGTGGCAACATAGACATGGAAGTCAAACATGATGGCAGTTGGCACTATATGGGCACTCCCATCGCTAGACCCGCACTAGTTAAGTTATTTTCTAATGTGTTAAAACGAGAGAATGATGATTATTTTCTCGTCACTCCTGTTGAAAAAGTCGGTATCAAAGTAGTTGATTCGCCCTTTTTAGTCACCCAGTGGCAACAACAAGACGATAATATCGTTTTTACAACCAATCTGGATGATAGCTTTATTGTCGGCCCCGAAAACCCTATTAAATTAATGCAGGATAAAACCAACGCTGAACTCTTACCCTATGCTCTAGTGAGAAGAAATTTATGGGCTAGATTACATCAAAACGTGTTTTATCAGCTTGCTCAATTAGGGCAAGAACAGTTGATTAACGATGAAGTACATCTAACTATTAGTAGTGGAGGTAACTCTTTCAGCTTAGGTAAGTGCGTTTAACCACCCACTTAAACATATTATTTCCAAACGTTTTATCGAAGTCCTGATTTTAAAATAAAATTAGGACTTCTTTGTTAGCTTGTTTTAAGCTCAGGCAAGTTGTTTGACTCACGAATTAAAGTTAGTAAACGGAGATAAGAATGAGCTATAAGACAATTTACCGAAGTCTGAGTATCAATACCAAACTACTATTATTAGTTGCTACCTTAGTTTTACTCTGCGTATTTTTACTCTCGTATTTATCTTTTGGTAGTTTGCACAAAATTACTAATGAGCAACTCGACACGGCAGAAAAGGAATTAAAGTCTTCGGTACTGCAATCGATGCAGCTGACCGGTGAAAATGTTGGCAACAAGGTGCAAGCATTTTTGGAAAAATCATTTTCGGTGCCTCTCACGGTCGCCAGTATTTTGCAAGATTCAGCCCTCCCGAATCAACCATTAAATCGCAATGGCGTCAAAGATTTAGTTCGCTCAGCACTTGCTGCCAATACTCAAATTAGTGCTATGTACGCGCAATTTGAAGCCAATGGCTATGATGGCCAAGATAAAGCCAATATTAATAACAAAGCCCACAGCACCGAAACGGGCTCATTGGAAATATATTGGCTGCGTGATGGGGGCCAAATTATATATTCAGCCGTGGATGACTCTACGGAGAAGTATCTTGACGACAAAAATGAATATGGCGTGCGTGAAGCGGAATGGTATTTATGTGCAAAAGATACACTATCACCCTGCGCCTTAGACCCTTATTTATACGAGATAGAGCCTGGGAATTCTGCCCTTATGACCACACTTTCGGTACCGGTGATCACTGCAGATAAATTCAGAGGTTTAGTAGGTATTGATATCAACTTACCGGTCATTCAGCAATGGTTAAACCAACAATCAAAAGCCTTTTATAATGGTAAATCGCAACTTTCATTAATAAGCCAACGTCATTTAATTGTAGCTTCCAGTGAGTTTCCGACGCAATTAGGCAAATCATTTTCCTCAGTTTCACCCACCTTAAAAAAAGTGCTAGAAAATGCCGAGTTAACCGTCCTTGAAGATGAAAATTGGTATGTCAAAGTGCCCGTCGTCATTAAAGATGCCAATGTAGAATGGCAACTGCTAGTCACTGTTCCCACTAATGTTGCTTTGGCACCTTTAATCAATATGCGAGACACCGCAAGTGGAGCCTTAAATTCTGAATTAACTCGCAATACTTGGTTGGCAGTGGTCATGCTGTTACTCGCTATTTCGCTGGTCTATATAATGGCTCGCAGTATTTCTCGTCCAATTGAAGATGTATCTCAGGCAATTCAAATGTTAGCTACCAATGAAGGTGATTTAACTCAAGCCATTAATATCAACAATCATCTTGAGTTGATCCATGTTTCTGCAGGGCTAAATCAATTTTTGGAGAAACTTCGTGACATGATTAGCGCGCTGAAACTTGAAGCGCAAAATTTAAGTCATCAAGTTTTAAAACTCGACAGCAAAACTAATTCAATGCGCCACAGTACAGATCAACAAGAAGTTAATTTGGACAGTGTGGCGGCTGCTATCAATCAAATGGCGGCTGCGGCTAACTCCGTTTCTGCATTGGCAGACGATACGGCTAAAAGCTCAAACAGCAGTGTGGCTTTATTGGCAGAGACACAAGTGACTTTCAGAACCAATGTGAATGAAGTCATTGAATTATCCGCACAAATGCAAAAATCCCAGAAGCAAATATCAGAGGTAGCAAATAAAACAGCGGATATCACCAGTATTGTCAGTACCATTCAATCAATTGCGGAACAGACTAATTTACTCGCATTAAATGCTGCAATAGAAGCGGCTCGGGCAGGGGAACAAGGTAGAGGCTTTGCTGTAGTTGCAGATGAAGTGCGTAATTTGGCCTCGCGCACTCAAAGTTCGACTCAAGAAATTAGCAATTTAATTGGTAACTTACAAACAGAAGTCACTATCGCAGTGACCAGTCTGGGCCAAATTCAACAGTCTGTTGAAGGCACAGTAGCCAAGACTCAAGGAATTTTTGCTCAATTATCTGAAGTAATGGAACGCATCAACGCCATCAATAATAGCGCTGCACAAGTTGCCTCTGCGGCAAATGAGCAAAGCCAAGTCAGCGAACACATTAATCAACGTGTGGTTGCTATTGGTGATGGTAGTAAACAACTTTCTATTTTAGGCGATGAATTGGACGAATTAAGCCAACAAGTGAATCACATTGTTGACCTGATGAATGGACAATTAAGTCGCTTGAAATCTTAACAGACTTAAAAAAGGCCGCTTAGCGGCCTTTTTTGATCACGTAGCGATAGGGACTTTGTGCAATATCAGTGGTCAGCAATTGATGATCCATAAAACGGCAGAAGCTCGGAATATCTCGAGTAGTAGAATGATCGTCGGCCAATACCAGCAAGGTTTCACCTACTAACATTTCACGTATTTTCAAACGCACCATCATCACCGGTTCAGGGCAACGCAAACCTAAGGCATTAAGTTGATGGTCAGTACTGTCAAAAACAGATGGCTTATCTAACACTGAAAAACTAGATCCCGTAGGTTTCACGATAATGTTTAATATTGGCTAAATGCTCAGTCATATCGCCGCGCTCAGTCAAATAATCAATCAAATCTTTCAAACTTACAATACTGACAACCTGGGTATGAAAATCACGTTCAACTTCCTGAATTGCGGACAGTTCACCTTGCCCACGTTCTTGGCGGTCAAGCGCAATTAACACCCCTGCTAACTGGGCATTGTTGGCAGCAATCAGCTGCATTGACTCACGGATGGCAGTACCTGCAGTAATAACATCGTCCACCAGCATGATTTTACCCATTAAGGGGCTACCAACTAAGTTGCCCCCTTCACCGTGGGTTTTGGCCTCTTTACGATTAAAACAATAGGGTACATCAACCCCGTGTTTATCGGCCAAGGCCACTGCCGTTGTGGTAGCAATAGGAATACCTTTGTAAGCAGGACCAAATAACACGTCAAATTCGATGCCTGAACGTTGCAGTGCTTGCGCATAGAACTGGCCAAGCTTAGCTAAATCACCACCGGTATTAAACAAACCCGCATTAAAAAAATATGGGCTGGTTCGCCCTGATTTAAGGGTGAACTGACCAAATTTAAGCACCTGACGGGCTAAAGCAAACTCAATAAATTCACGCTGATAATCCTGCATGCCAACTCCTACAATGGGTAATTCTTATCTTAATTTAACGCCAATTTTTGCTCGTCAAATAATTCACGTAAACCTTGTTTTGCCAGCTCTAACATCTCTTGCAGCTCATCAAAGTCGAAAGGTTCGGCTTCAGCAGTCCCTTGTATTTCAATTAATTTACCCGTGTCTGTCATCACCACGTTCATGTCGGTGTCTGCCTCAGAGTCTTCAAGGTACTCAAGATCTGCTACAGCATTACCTTTATAGATGCCCACTGAAAGCGCGGCTATCATGTGTTTAATCGGATTAGTTTTGATGATCCCTTTACTACGCATCCATGTGAGTGCATCAACTAAGGCCACACAAGCACCAGTAATTGAAGCAGTGCGAGTGCCACCATCGGCTTGAATAACATCACAATCAACTACAATGGTATTTTCACCCAACAATTTTAAATCTACCGCTGCGCGCAGAGACCGAGCAATCAAACGTTGAATCTCTAGCGTACGACCACCCTGTTTGCCTCTAGCTGCTTCACGATCTGAACGGGTATGAGTAGCGCGTGGCAACATACTGTATTCTGCTGTAACCCAGCCTTTACCTTGGCCTTTCATAAAACGTGGTACGCCTTCTGTTACCGAGGCATTACACAATACCTTAGTATTACCAAACTCAATCAATACTGAACCTTCAGCATGACAGGTATAGTGACGAGTGATAGTAACGGGACGAATTTGACTTGCTGTTCTGCCGCTTGGACGCATGTGGAACTCCATTTAAATAATTACGCGGAATTATAACCACAAAGCGACTTTGGTGGGTGAAAAAATACAGCTAATACGCATTACTTGCTGCTAAAGCAAACAACAAGGTTATAATACATGCATTCAAGTTGTAGGAAGTAAACCATGATCTATAGTATGACTGCTTTTGCCCGTCGCGAATGCAAAGCCCAATGGGGTACAGCCGTGTGGGAAATACGCTCGGTTAACCAACGTTTTTTAGAGACTTTTTTTCGCTTACCCGAACAATTTAAAAGTATGGAGCCGCTGTTACGCGAGCGTTTTCGTGCCAAATTGCAACGGGGTAAAGTCGAATGTTCCCTGCGTTTTGTCGCTAATGATGCGGCGGTTGGCAAACTCAGTTTAAATGAAGACCTAGCTAAACAAATTATGCAGGCGGCCCAATGGGTACAAACCCAGGGTCAATCAAGCGGAGTCAATCCAGTCGATGTACTACGCTGGCCAGGTGTTATTGCCGCAGAAGAAACTGACATGGATGAGATCCAGGCTGATATATTGGCTGAATTTGACCTGACATTACAGGATTTTATAGGGGGTAGGGCTACCGAAGGCAGTAACTTAAAAGCCATGATTGAACAACGCCTCGATGCTATTGATGTTGAAGTAGCTAAAGTGACGGCTCACATGCCTGACGTAATAAAATGGCAACGGGAAAAAATACTAGCCCGCTTTGAAGAAGCTAAGATTGATCTCGACCCGACTCGCATTGAGCAAGAAATGATTATGCTGGCGCAAAAAGTTGATGTCGCCGAAGAACTCGATCGCTTAAGTTCTCATATTGGTGAAACACGCAAAATTCTTAAAAAGGGCGGAGCGGTTGGCCGTAGGCTCGATTTTATGATGCAAGAGTTTAACCGCGAATCGAATACCTTAGGTTCAAAATCTATCAATACCGACATCACTCAATCCGCAGTTGAATTAAAGGTATTGATTGAACAAATGAGAGAGCAGATAGCGAATATTGAATAGGGTTTCACGACACATCATGAGATAGCCAATCCACTGATATATAAGGATTAATAACTCCTTACCATTTCAGGTCATTTCATTGAACTTCACATAATTGTTGACAGATTAGTAGACAGATAGTGGTCCGACTGCTAAGTTTGGGAAACTCTGTCAACAGTTGTGAATTTTATGAGCAAAAACATTAACGACCAAAAGATTAAGGCCATTCTAAAAGAAGGCATTGCAACTAAGGTGGCTGTTGGAAACGGTCTTTACTTCCGAGTTTCAAATGAAGGCAGTGGTTTTTGGGTCTTCAAATATACGTTTCTCTCAAAGCGCCAAGAGTTATCCATTGGCCGCTACCCATCTATGACTCTGTCACAAGCAAAGCTAAAGGCGGCTCAAAACACTCTCTTGCTGGAAAACGGGAAGAACCCCAAAGTCGAGAAGGAAAGGGGTACCGACAGTCAATTTAAGACAGTAAAAGATTTAGCGCTCGATTGGTTGGATGATTGCGCGAAACGACTGAAGCACCCTCAAATCCCCAGACGAGTTTATAAGAAAGATATTGACCCTATAATCGGTTCGATTCCTCTTAGTGACATAAATGCACGCGATATTCGTCGTGTATATACAAGCATCATGCAAGCCGATGTTCCAAGGCCAACTATTGCTAACGACGCACTAGGTTATATGAAGCAACTATTTAGGCACGGTATCAAACTAGATCTATTACCACATAACCCCGCAGGTGCTTTTAGGTCATCCGATGCCGGAGGTATCGAAAAAAGTAGAGATAGAGTTCTTAATCAAGAGGAACTAAAACTATTTTTCGTTGCTATGCAAAAGCACCAGCTCAAGTTCGTTCATGAGAACTTACTCGCTGTGAAGCTTTTGCTGCTGACAGGGGTTAGGAAGAGCGAGTTATTGCTTGCTGTTTGGGACGAAGTGGATTTTGATAGCAAGATATGGGTAATCCCTGGTGAACGGACTAAAACTAATGTTAGCTATTCCATTCCCTTGACTGAAACAGCTATTGACCTATTTAAAGAGCTCTTAGTTTTTTCAAGAGGCTCGAACCATGTATTTCCTTCAAGGCGCAGTAGCAAAAGGTTTGATCACATAAGTCCTGATACATTGAATAGAGCGTTGATGATGCTGCAGGAACAAGAAGACTTCAATATTAGCCATTTTACTGTTCACGATTTACGACGGACATTCCGTAGTCTGTTGGCTGAGTTAAAGGTTCAAGGGTATATTGCTGAACGATGCTTAAATCATAAGTTACCGGGTATAGAAGGCGTTTATGACAAATATGACTATTTTAATGAACGGAAGGAAGCTCTAGAGACGTTAGAGACTTATATGATTAAGAACGTTTTTTAATGCATCTGTCATGTCACCAAATCAATTAGGCCGCAGCATTTTTATTTTAGAGAGCTTAGAGTTTGTTAAAAATCTAAAAAAAAGACTGCAGTTGAACTTTATACCCTACTAACTATTTCTGGTTGAGGACGCAACATATTTAATGTGCTGTACCGTCATCCAAATAAACCAAGCTCCACATAGAAAAAATACAAAAGCTTCTCAGAGCCGCTGAAGAACTTAACCGAACCTGAAATAGAACTATGTGCCAGAAGCGGACATTTTGTTACACTGAAAATTAGTCAAATTTGATACAAGTTGGCCGAGTTGTTTCAAGTCAAAATTCGGGTTATAACTATAATTGCCCGTCAACGTTTGGTCCTAGCCGCATCAGGCTGCTCGAATATGACTAAGTGCTGGCGCTGGCTTTAAAAGCAGAAATAAGCACAGAAGGGATACTCTAAGATTAAAGCGAGTGATATCCTTTTGATTAATATGTTGGTTAAATCAATCAGGAACGTAGATATGGAATGTCGATTGGTCGTTTCACCTCATTACCTAGGCCGACTAAGTAAATGCCTTTGTTTGAGCATACAAAAGAGCTTCACCGAGTTATTGCGACTTTTCGGTGACCTTCTGGGTGTGGGCGTATGAAAGATCGCAGCGCCGTTGACACGATACGTGGGTACTTCTACCAGTTCGATTACTCGATACTGAAATTGCTACAATTGTTCGATCACAACGACTCTATTGCCCTAGAGTGCATCGAAGACGTCGATATTTGTACTGCAACGGAAGTCACAGCAGTGCAGTGCAAATATTACTCGGGTACGGAGTACAACCACTCTGTTATAAAGCCGGCCGTTATGTACATGTTGACTCATTTCAAAGCGATAAGAGATGAAGGGAAGCCGGTTGTTAGGTACTCGCTCTGCGGTAATTACAAGGCTGGCCAACACAAGCTGACGTTGCCGATAGACGTTGCTTTTTTAAAACAGCACTTTCTCAGATACAGCGAAAGAAAAGTCGAGCGCTGCCATCACGACGAACTCAACCTTAGTGACGCCGACCTTGCCGAGTTCCTCTCGGTTCTCGATATTGATATCAACGCAGCGAGTTTCGAGGATCAGTTCGCGCAGGTCATACAGGAGTTGCAAACCACATACGGCTGCACGCCATTCACTGCCGAGTATTTCTATTACAACAATGCCATTGCACTGATGCGAGAATTAGCGATCCAGCCGTTGCTGGTCAACCGAACCATAACCAAGAGGGAGTTCTTAAAGCGATCAGACACATCTAGCGTGCTGTTCAACGAATGGTTCGTCTTGAAGAAGGGGGAGAAAGCCCATTTTGCTGCACTGCGAAACCAGTACTTTTCTAATCTCAACCTATCCCCATTCGAGCGTTTCTTCCTCATCGAAGTTGATCCAGTAACACTTGTTCGAAGCGATCTCAAAGATGTGCTGCACATGCTGTCAAAGAAATGGTCAAAGACTACCAAACGCGATGGAAACTCGTCGTTTTGCCCCTATGTCTATGTTCACGGGCTACCCATTGAAGAATTGATTTTACTAAAGAAGGAACTGGCGACGGAAGAGTTCGGCTTCATCGACGGGTACGACTTTCAAGGTGCAGACTTCAGCGTGAAGTCGATTGCGAAACGTGCCACATACGACAATGAAATAAAGTTGAAAGTGCTGAATTCAATCGCCGATCTTGAGGTGATTCTAGGTGCAGTTACGAAGACCCGAGAGGTTTACCAGTTTCACTTGGAAAATAGCTACTTTGATCTCGCGAACAAAGCTGTCAAGCACGTTAAGATCCAGCTGAAAAAGCTCACAGATATTAAGGTAATTATTTAACTAAATCGGAGTTGAAAATGGCAGTAGAAACTACAACAGATAATCTGAATGCCCAAGTGGTCGCAGTTTTTCCAGACAAAGTCCGCATTGTCGTGGACAAGTTGGAAGATTTTAAAATTGCAGAGGAATCGCTTCGTGTTGGCTCATATGTTCGAATCGCTGACAATGAGAACGCCGTTCTCATTGCCATCATCGAAAACTTCCAAATTGTGGCCAGAGATGATGGAACGCGACATCACATCATAGAGGCATTCCCGCTAGGTGTTCTACGGGACGGTAAATTCGAGCGCGGTGGCGACTCGCTTGCGATACCACCAAAAAGTGTAGAACCGGCAACGATTGAAGACATCAGACGCATCTACTCAGATTCGGTTACGAAAGTTCAGAGCTTTTGTTTCTCAAGTCTTGCTTCTAATCCTGAGGTCCGAGTGCCGGTTAATGGCAATAAGTTCTTTAATAAGCACATCGCCATTGTTGGTTCCACCGGTTCTGGCAAATCTCACACTCTTGCGTCCATCCTTCAGAGGGCAACCGCAGAAAAGGCTGGCGACTTCATGCTCAACAACTCGCACGTGATTGTTTTCGATATTCATTCAGAATACAAATCTGCGTTTCCCAGTGCCAACTTTATTGATGTCTCAAATTTGACTTTGCCCTACTGGATGCTAAATAGCGATGAACTCGAAGAGTTCTTCCTTGATACAGAAGCCAACGACCATAATCAGCGCAACGTTTTCAAAGGAGCCATTATCCAAGACCGCAAGGCAAAGTTTCAGGGATCGGATTTAGATAGACAAAGAATTCACCTAGATTCGCCGTTGGTTTTCGATATTCAAGAAGTACTCGATACCGCCAAAAGCAAAAATGAGCAGATGATTGATACAGGTGAAACGTACTTAAGTGGTGCCAAGAAGGGGCAGCCGAAACTTACACAAGGCAGTTTGTTTGGCAAGCTCACCAACTTTGTAAATCGGCTGGAGAGCAAGGTCAATGACCGTCGGCTAGACTTCTTTCTGGGGGAGCGGTCAAAGACCATTACATTTGAGCAGACCTTGGAAACCTTACTCGGCTATTCGGCAGAAAACAAATCAAACGTTACAGTCATTGACCTCAGCGGCGTACCTTTTGAAGTCCTCAGCATAACGGTCTCGCTCATTTCTCGTTTAATCTTCGAGTACGGGTACATCTATAAACGTTTGCGATGCTCCAAGAACCCGAATGAGAAGGTTAACAACGACGTGCCTATCCTCCTAGTCTACGAAGAGGCACACAAGTACGTACCAAACAGCGAACTCTTGAAATACCGTGCTTCGAAAACATCCATTGAGCGCATTGCAAAGGAAGGTCGTAAATATGGTGTAACGTTGCTCCTTGCTAGCCAACGCCCATCCGAAATCTCTGAGACTATATTCTCGCAGTGCAGCAATTTCATCGCTATGCGTCTGACAAATCCGGTTGACCAAGGATACGTCAAGAAACTGCTACCAGACTCTCTCGGCACACTCATTGACAAGATGACCTCATTTCGCCAAGGAGAAGCACTGCTTGTCGGCGAATCTATAGTTCTGCCTTCAATTGTCCAAATCGATCAATGTAACCCCGCACCTTCGTCGAATGATATTCCGTACTGGGAACTTTGGAAGGAAGAATGGAAGGAAATGGACATCGCGGCAATTAAGGAAGAATGGTATAGGTAGAGCCTCGGAGTACGTTATATATTCGGTCGCTGCTCCTCGCCCTAGCTCCGTGGAGTGCAGAGGCCCGATAACATTATACAACGGGCGATGCACAGCACAGTCGTTAATGTCAGATGTTGCCAGCGTCCGCTCAAAGCGCCTGTTAAAGCTTATAATATTAAACTGCCATATCGGCTATGAACTGCAACAATTTAAGATGTGAACACCAAGTAATTTTATAACAGCCTAGGAATCATTTTAAGCTAACTTAAAAAACAAGCCTTACACTACGTTAAAATTAAAGAGATCGTCTCACCACGGGGCGCATGAAGACAATTAACGCTATAAAAAGTTCAACTTCACTACGTATATCAATAAAGTCAGTCGAACTGTCGTTTTTTTGATTCATCCGGGGCTTACCTTAGTATAAGGGTCCTTATTAACTCGGGTTATAATGTTTGACGGTTACCACCACGCTGCACTCCTACACCTAGGACTTCCACCCTGAGAGCATATCAATCCAATCGGCATTAGTGATCTTTGCACTCGCGCTCACAATAATTTCAATTGAATAGCATTGCTCATAAGTGTTGAACCTCGCTATCTTGAAAAATTCATAAGTTGGTCTAGATTGAGTATAGGAGTCACGTATTTAAGAAGGAACTTATCAATGGAACCCAATCAGCATACCCAACATCAATCCCCTCCGGTCATACTCGTTCAAACATGGTGCTCTTTGTTAAAAGACGAAAATGAAGAAGTCAGAGTTCACGCTAACAATATGCTGATTAGTGCCTTTGGTAACATGAAGGCAGTTGTTGATTTTGTGGAGAGGCATCGGATAAAGGTTTAACTAATTGAGATTGGAAAAGCTGGAAGCTATTTTCCACTTCTGACAAACATCATTACTTAAAACCCGTTGAGTTTTTTGAAAGCCTTAAACTATGGCTTTAGTAAGCCGACCATCTCAAATGAGCACAAATGCGATATTCGGCTTTGAGCGCAGGCTGTGTGAAAAGCGGACATTCGACTGAATTAAAGACGACTGACTTTTGAACGTCCATGGCGTACTCTGGACTTTTCAAGTATCCAAGGTAATCTAGTTTGCAAGATTATCGACTTTTAAGGTCGCACTAATAAACTGTTATACCTATACGGAGAAACTAGGTGGCCCAACTTCATCCTAATTGCCGCTACATGTTCAAACATGCTGTAGACGCTTTAGAAATATTAATTAGTTATCCTGGCGGTATTGTTGAAAGATTAAAATTTTCCGGTGAAGTGCTTTTACTTATTCCTATTGAAGTCTTACCCGAAGATCTTAAAGAAACTTTTCTCGAAATAAAGAATTATCTTACTGAATATAAGGCCAAGCATGGTGCATCCTTTCCATATGACACAGATGTCCGAGAAACGATGAGAAGGAGGCGATCCAACACAGCTATGCCCATTGCTAAAAAGATTTGGAGTTTTTATATACAATATGAAGTTTCGATAAGATAGGTATAACACGTTGCCTAAAATCCCGCTGGGGGAAATACTCACTGGGCTTCGCCCAACAACGTTCGCATTTGCCCATTGGCAAAGCGTTAACTATCTAATGGACATATGCCTAAATTTCGAATAATTATAAAAACTTCTATTGGTGAAAGGGTTCTGTTATCTGTGGAGCAAGCAAAAGATCAGTCAATTTATTTCTCTCATGGGTATAAAAGTAATAAAGCGACTGCGTATGGAGGCAGTCATACTTTTGATGATGCTCGTGAGATAGAAAAAAATTTAAACTTTCGTGAACACAAAACATTAGATTTACCAAGTAACTTTAAAGGTTGTCATACAGGCGTTAAAAACTCAGGTGTCGTATTAGATAAATGGGATTATGAAAATAATAAACAATATTTAAAATCTGTTGTATCAAGTGATCAAAGCAATTCAGTCCCAGTCTTAATAGAACAGGTTATTCCCGGTAGATATGATAAATATTTAGAAAGGAAGTCAGAAAGAAAGCGAGATTATATTTTCCCATCGGTAAAAGAAACCATTGATGAGATTACTAACTTTCAAGGATTTCGGTTTGAAATTTGGCTTAGAGAAAGTCATGTTAACAGTGATTTAATGTTATGCCGCGATGGTATAATTTATGGGATTGATATTAGACTTGGTACAAAAATTTTGTCTCTTCTACTAGTTCAGGACACTAACGACATTTCTAGGGGCTTAATGGATAATATGTTGATCCTACGAATGAAATCACTCGAGAAAGAAAGTTAGCAATAGACTATGGTCCGAACTTCCGCTTTTGGCACAAAGCGCTAATACAGTTAGAAAAATTAATCATTCAGTAATTTTCTATTCGCGGTCTTAATATAAGAATCTTCATAAATGCCAAGAACCCGACAGAAAATGACAGTGAATGACAGAAAACGCTGAATACTTGGATTACTGCTCAGCGCAAGAGACGGCCTTCAAACTCCCCATTCCAAGCAATACACAGTAATCAACTTCGACCTTCTCCATTTGGTCTTCTTCATCGTTTTTGATGCTGGGAAAGAAATCGAAGCCGGCTCTGTTCTCTATTTCATTAATCTTCGCTTGCTTGACCTTTAAGCCTTCAATGTCAAAGTCACTATTTTCTATGATAAAGCCCAGCATGCTGTTCAGTGAAGGGACGTATATCACTTTGTAAAGGTGGGAAGGTACATATACCCCTCTTCCGATTGTTTTATTGTCACCATCAAAAATAGAGCCTGTTACTACATAAATGGTTTTATATGTCACCGCTAGAAAACGAACATACTCTTCCAAATCCGCCCAACCTCTTTGATTGAGTGAGGGTGCTTGCGCTGTCATATTGGATAGTAAAAAGGTTTCATCTCTAAGCTCGTCAGAGCCATCAAGAGCGGCTCTAGGAGCCATGTGACCTCTATCATAGCCAGAGTATTTAAAGTCCCACAACGTCGCTCTGAACTCCCTTGGGATAGCCTCATCTTCTTCAAACGGGTTACCGCCCCTTCCGCTATTTACAGCAACTGATTCGCCGTCGAGTTTGTAAGCGACATACATGGGCGCTTTGTAGTAATAACTGTATCCAACCACAAAACCGCGTTTACATAGAATTTGATCAACCTGCTCATTATTATCTTTGATATTGAACGCGAGGTGTTGAGTCGTAGGGCAAGGGTTAGCCCATGCAAGCGATGAAAAAAGAGTTAAAGCTAGTATTAGTCTATACACAGTGTAGTTTCCTTGATGGTGCTTTCTATCTTTAGTCTGCAATAACGTCTGATTGACTAAATTGAACCTAGCTTTTCTTCAACAATACATTTAGCCAAACATCGGATCTGGTTGGCCGCTTGTCATGAGTTATCCATATTTGCTGTTCTGACAAATTAGTTATCGGCTTTAGTAGGGCGGTTAGGCGCACTTCGTTCATATCTGTGAATAATCGCCCCTCCACTTCCCGTTGAGTGTCACCGTACTTAAAAGACATATACAAGACACCTTTAGGTTTTAGTGCGTCCGATAGCCTTTCTAGAGTCTGTGGCAGCTCACCGAGTGGAACATGCAAGAGCGAAGCGCAGCACCAAATGCCATCGTATATCTCTTTATCAATAACGTACTCAAACTTGCTCGTCTTAACTTCAATACCGGTAAGTTGACTCGCAAGTAGCGCCAACTCTGAACTGGCATCAAAAGCCTCTACATGATATCCCATATTTAAGAAGGACTTAGTATCTCTACCCGAGCCACAGCCAGCATCAAGGATTAACCCGCCTTTTGGTAAGTCACTGGTAAACAGCTGATAAAAATCAGACATATCCACTGCTTTAGTCGATTCAAAGAACGTATTTGCGTTTCGCTGGTAATATTCGATTGTCATGTTAAAACGATGATATCCCTTTTGATACTGGTTGCCATGTATGTATCAGATGCTGTTTAGCTAAATTATAGTGAGATTGCAAAAACTGCATTCTAACTTGCTCACCTTTACCGGTTTGCCTAATCAATGTTTCACGCAGTGGCAAATGGCTGTTTATAAAGTACTCATTTCTTTTGTGTAGCCGTTTGAGTAACTGAAGACTGGGTACTCTAGCAAACTTGCCGTTCGTCCCCCGATTGCATTCTTGGCACGCTAAGACTAAGTTCCAAACCCCATTCACATTGGGCACGTGAGGGCTCAACATCCAAGGTAAAAAGTGATCTACATCGGCTAGGTTTGTTGAACCGACATCAACATCGATTAAACAATAACAATAAAAGCACCGTCCTTTCTGATAGCCATTGAGACTATCCCTACAACTTGTTATATCAACCCTGCGCTCTTTCGTTGAAGTAAACAGACTCTTTAGCTCTTGGTCGTATTCTACCGAGATTAAACTGTTAGCGATACCCAACCCCCAGCCATGTTCAACTAACTTCCAGCGAGCTTCAGTTTCATGTTCAAAGCTTCTGAACTGTGCACTTTCAGCAAGCTTAAAAAAGTTGTCGGTAATACGAATCCCTTTATTTAGCTTTATCTCGTCAACAAAGAACCTATGTGGGATCTCACCAGAGTTCACGATATGGAAGGCATCGATAACGTTATTGAAACCCAATTGGACTGTTTTGCTAATGAGTTGCGTTTGAGTGAGCGTGCCGTTGTTGTATTGATTACAAGCTTCTAAAAATCGGCTTGAATTGGAGGTGATTTGTTTGGGCGCGCTTTTTAGATGCTCACATAAATGACGGCTAAAGGGCTCTGCTAGGTCCTCTAGGGATATCAAATCATTCTGCCGTGAATTCAGCTCATAAAAAGACTTTGCCAACGCAAACTTGTATGAAGCGACATTTCGTCCAAAGAGGATAATTGAGCGCCAGTAGTTATCTAGCGTCGGCTCAATTTCATAAAATTCCATTTTGGTCTTATTCCATCTGCATTTTGTTGAAACATATAATCAATGAAATAGTTAATCAAGACTTAGATTTGATGCCATTTAAAACAAACGCTTGTTATAGCCAGCCTTAAAACGCTATACCGACTTCATATTAAAAACTCATTTAATTGACTGTTCAGCGCCCCGTCAAGCCATTTAATTTTATGGTCAGCCCTATGTAAATAGAAGTAGTTTTATAACGTTTGCAAAAAATACTGATTTTACATACTCTGCTGGAATACAAGAATTAACCTGCTTATCAAGGACGATTTTAATGCGTTGTTTAATCCCACTCTTTTTGTTTTTGGCTCTGCCAACTTACGCAACCTTAATTGATACGGACAGAGATTCATTCGTTGATCCAAGCACTAAGTTAGAATGGATGGATTTTGGCGTAAATAAAGGCATGTCATACAGAGATGTCGAGCGCGAATTACTGGTTGGCGGCCTGTTTGACAAATGGAGGTTGCCATCTTCCGACGAAGTATATTCTCTATGGTTCACACAAATTGCAATATTGGGTGATTACTATAATTATAATTATGCCGCTCCAAGTTATCGAGGCTCCATAACAGATCAAACAGATATCACGAAGCCGCATAGTTCCTTTGAATCTATTTTTGACGTCCTTGGTGCGAGGAACGAAGTTTATTTTAATAGCACTTATAATCAATGGGTAGATGTGTCTTTGATGAAGTTCCAAGGAAAGGCAGGACTTGCATCTATTGAACTTGTCGATAGGGAGGATAATATCGGTTTGTTCAGAGACTACATTGATCTAACCGACGCTCCCGATTGGTCTTCCGAATATTACTACAATGAGCGGATCGAACGTTACGGTACACTGCTAGTAAAAGATGCGAGCAAAATACCTACTCCTTCGACGATAGTTTTGATGTTCCTTTCCCTCATAATGATAATAATGAGGAAGCCAACTTGGCAGACAGACCATTTTCGACTACGAGCTACATTGTGTAGGAAATGTATTCGATAGTCCGCTTCGCTCATAGGTGACTTTCAAAATAAACCGCGACTAACTAATTCACCTTTAAAGACACGGAATTCTTATGCCTATACACAGTGGCTCTGCCAATACCGAGCTTCTTAGCAACCTCAACGGGCTTAAACCCCTGCGCTAGCAACTCATTAACCCTGTGGCTATCAGTCGTTGTAACTTTGCCTCTGTAGACTTCTGGCCGCTCCAACTTCGCTTTAGCAATACCTGCTAACTGTCTCTCTTTTCTTAGGTTAGTTTCGAACTCAGCAAAAACACCCAACATTTGCAAAAATGCCTTTCCAGATGCCGTACCTGTATCAATACGTTGATCTAGTATCTCTAGGCTAGCACCTTTAGCTTCAATGGTTGCAACTATGTTAGTAAGGTCATTCATGTTTCTAGCCAACCGATCAAGCTTCCATACCACCAGCTTGTCCCCTGACCCCATCATATCTAATAGGAGAGCTAATACGTCCCTGTTTAGTGTGGTTGTACCTGATTTCTTTTCTTCTCTTACTACGGCTTCAGGATAAGCTTTCTTAATAGCATCTACTTGCATACCAGTGTCTTGGTCAGTGGAACTAACTCTGCAATAAGCGAAAATTGTCATTTATTTATTCTCATATAGGTTTAGATGCTTGTGATAATACAGTAATTCTCACCGATCACAACCCTTATGAGACACCATTTGAATGTATCGCTGGGGTATACTCTTATGAGACACGTTTAATCAAGTCATAGTGAAACGGCCATTTACGCTCAAGGTCAGAGGGCAGTCAGTTTTATCTCTGCTTAGGTTCATAGACTTAAATAGAACGCCCTACTTAAAGTTCTTAAGAGCAATATATAGAGGTCACTTTGTAGCCCTGCTTAAGGAGTACTCTATTAAGAGTGTAACTAATGAACCGGGGCTAGACTGGCATTTTAAAAAGACAAATGAATCAGTCATCATTCAATCTGTCAATTGGTGTGAACAGAGCTTCATCAAACCTAACAGACTGCAAAGAGCGATCAGGAGACAGTCGGCTACTTTCGTGGCTATCTCTGGTTTACTGAGAATGCGGACAGTCACAGTTTTGCAGTTGAATAGGAAAATATGCCATTTGCAGTCATTTTAGTTGTTATATATAACT
>Ga0163215_100740_pt1 | contig 38945 bp, 36 predicted proteins | sample SynspAceP_FD_185934 | JGI IMG/M metagenome (GOLD analysis project Ga0163215, IMG submission 185934) | Saline lake microbial communities from Ace Lake in Antarctica - Synechococcus sp. Ace-P (Hybrid Assembly) | ecosystem: Environmental > Aquatic > Non-marine Saline and Alkaline > Saline | place...
CCGCACGCTTGCATCGGGGGAGCTGCGCTGGGCGCAAGGCCGCAATCAACTCGACAACAAGACCATCTTCGTTCTCGACGAGGCCGGGATGGTGTCTTCCCGGCAGATGGCGTTCTTCATTGAAGCGGTGACCAAAGCCGGCGCAAAACTCGTCCTGGTTGGCGATCCCGAACAGCTGCAGCCAATCGAAGCCGGGGCCGCCTTCCGGGCGATTGCCGATCGCATCGGTTATGCCGAACTTGAAACCATCTACCGGCAGCGCGAGCAATGGATGCGTGATGCCTCGCTTGATCTGGCGCGTGGCAATGTCGGCAAGGCGGTCGATGCCTATCGGGCAAAGGGCAGGATGATCGGATCCGAGCTGAAGGCGGAAGCGGTCTTAAACCTCATTGCGGACTGGAACCGGGATTATGATCCGGCCAGATCATCCCTGATCCTTGCCCATCTTCGCCGCGATGTCCGGATGCTGAACGAGCTGGCGCGCGCAAAACTCATCGAGCGCGGTATCATCGAAACCGGATCGACCTTCAAGACAGCGGACGGTGATCGCACCTTCGCCGCTGGTGACCAGATCGTCTTCCTTAAGAATGAGGGTTCGCTAGGAGTAAAGAACGGCATGCTGGCCAGGGTGGTGGAAGCCGGCCCCGGCCGGATCGTTGCCGAAATCGGTGAAGGCGAACATCGCCGCCAGATCTCGATCGAACAACGCTTCTACAACACTGTCGATCACGGCTATGCCACCACGGTGCACAAAGCCCAGGGGGTCACGGTCGACCGGGTCAAGGTGCTTGCCTCTCTCTCGCTTGATCGTCATCTGACCTATGTGGCGATGACCCGCCACCGCGAGGATCTTGCCGTCTATTACGGTGCTCGATCATTTGCCAGGGCTGGCGGTCTTGTTCCGATCCTGTCGCGCAGGAATGCCAAGGAGACGACACTCGATTATGCGGGCGGCCGCTTTTACGGCCAGGCCCTTCGCTTCGCGGAGGCCCGGGGACTGCACATCGTCAATGTGGCCAGAACCATTGCCCGTGACAGGCTCGACTGGACGGTTCGGCAGAAACACAAGCTTGTGGACCTTGGCGGCCGGCTCGCTGCGATTGGCGCAAGGATCGGTCTCCCGACCAGTGTGGTGAAAACCACTCCCGATGCAACAACGGAGGCAAAGCCCATGGTGGCTGGCATAACCACCTTCCCGAAATCCATCGATCAGGTGGTCGAGGACAGGCTTGGCGCGGACTCCTTGCTCAAGAAACTATGGGAGGAGGTATCGATGCGCTTCCATCATGTCTACGCGCAACCGGAAGCCGCGTTCAGGGCTGTCGATGTTGACGCGATGCTGCGGGATAAAACGACAGCGAAGAACACAATCGCGAAGATCGCGGGTGAGCCCGAAGCGTTCGGTACGCTCAGGGGCAAGACGGGCATGTTTGCAAGCCGCACGGAGAGGTCGGAGCGTGCGCGAGCGCTCGACAATGTTCCGGCCCTTGCCGACAGCATCAGCGATTATCTGCGCCAGAGGAACGAAACAGAGCGGCAACACCAGGCGCAAGAATTGGCGTCAAGACGACAGAATGCCCTGGAGATCCCGGCGCTCTCCGCCAGTGCGAGGCAGGTGCTTGAGCGTGTCCGCGACGCCATTGATCGCAACGATCTACCGGCCGGGCTCGAATATGCTCTCGCAGACAGAAACGTGAAGGCCGAACTCGAAGGATTTGCCAGGGCGGTAGCCGAGCGCTTTGGTGAACGGACTTTCCTGCCCCTTGCCGCAAAAGAGGCGGGCGGTAAGGCGTTCCAGCGGATCACGGCAAGCATGAATCCGGCGCAGAGATATGAAGTTCAACAGGCCTGGAACACGATGCGGACCGTGCAGCAACTCTCCGCGCATGAGCGGACCGTGACGGCACTGAAACAATCTGAGGCCATGCGCCAGACGAAGAGCCAAGGGCTTTCGCTGAAATGATCAATATCATGAGTTTGTGGGGATATGATTACTCACGTCGCAGAGGCGCCGCAATCCTGGTCTTCGTAGCGGCATCCGTCTTGGGCATTTTTTCCATTGCTGCAGCTATCGGTGGCTACAGGATCAACACCACGCCAAGCGAGCCGCTCGGGCTCTGGCGCATCGTGGCCCTCAAGCGTCCCGTCGCAGTTGGCGATCTCGTCTTCATCTGCCCTCCTGACACTGCCACCACCCGTGCAGCCCACGAGCGCGGTTATCTGCGATGCGGGATGTGCGAAGGTGATAACGCGCCTTTGATCAAGACGGTGATTGCGACCGCAGGGCAATCCGTCGAAATCCGAGATGGTGTTCGCGTCGATGGAATCCCAATCGCCAATTCGAATGTGGCGAAGACGGATGGCAAGGGGCGGCCTCTGACACCCTATTCTGGTGGCCGGGTTCCGGCGGACACTGTGTTCCTGCATTCCAGTTTTGTCGCGTCTTACGACTCTCGCTACTTCGGACCGCTGCCCACGTCAGGCATTCTTGGCCTCGCTCAGGGGGTTCTGACCTATGCCCCGTGAACGCTACCGGATTTCGATCCTGGTCGCCTTGGCAATTGTGGCTGGCTGGGTGGGGTGGAGCGGTTCGGTCCTGTTTCTACCCGTCGCTCTCGCTTTCCCCGTTCTATGGTCGATTGCGCCGAACAGGCGCGCAGCAGCGCTGGTGTCATCGGGATACTTTCTAGCTGCATCGCGGGGCCTGCCGCAGGGCGTCGTGACCTTCTACCAATCCGACCTCTGGCCCGGATTGCTGCTCTGGGTGCTGGCTTCATCCAGCTTTGTCGCCGTCCACGCCGTGCTCTGGACACGAAACCCAAAACTGCGCCCGTTTCGCTATCTGGTGGCAGCCTTCCTCACGGCGGTTCCGCCATTCGGAATCACCGGATGGGCACATCCTGTCACTGCAGCAGGGGTCTTCTTTCCTGGATGGGGATGGTTGGGTCTCGCCGCGATGACAGCCGGCCTGATGGGCCTCGTAACCCGCATCCGGCCGGCTGTGACCATCATCCTTGCCGGATTCTGGCTCTGGTCCGCCGCAGTCTGGACCGATCCGAAAGTAGCCGACGGTTGGCGTGGTGTCGATCTTGATTTTGGAGCATCGCTCGGACGGGATGCAGGTCTTGCCCGACAGCGCGAATTGACCGCGACAGCGCGCCGCTTCGCTACCGGCAATGTCGACATTGTGCTGTTGCCGGAAAGTGCCCTTGGCAGCTGGACCCCGACAGTCGAACGCTTCTGGGTCGAGGCGCTGAAGGGGACATCTCTGACAGTGATCGCAGGAGCTTCCGTTATCAATGCGGAAGGCTATGACAATGTCCTCGTCGCTATCACCAACAAAGGCGGGCGTGTCCTCTACCGTGAGCGGATGCCTGTCCCGGGCTCGATGTGGCAGCCGTGGCGATCATGGCTCGGAGGGACCGGCGGGATGCGCGCAGCCTTTTTCGCAAACCCTGTTGTCGAACTGACTGGCCAGAATCTGGCCCCCCTGATCTGCTACGAGCAGCTGATCGTCTGGCCGGTTTTGCACTCCTTGATTAGCGACCCGGACGCCATTGTTGCCGTTGGCAATGGATGGTGGACAGCGGACACATCCGTTGTTGCCATCCAGCGTGCGAGCACCACCGCATGGGCGCGGTTGTTTGGCAAACCACTTATCCTTTCCTTCAACATCTGATTGCCAAGGAACCGAGATGCTTGATGCTGCGCTGATTGAAAAATGTTCCGATCCGTCCCTCAACCCCGCCATTGTCGAGCGTTTCGTTGATGCGGCAGGCGCTCCCGATCCACTCGCCATCACCGTGAAAGCCGGTGGTCGTCTCATCCTCGTGCCGAAGCCAAAAACGTCCGATGAGACCATTGAGATCGTCAGGCACCATCTGGGCAAAGCCGTGGTTCGGGTTGGTTTGACGCAAGTTCCAGCAGGTGTGGGCGTGAAGGACCCGTCCGAACTGAAACCGGACCTCGTCGATGCTTGCGAGAATCTTCGCATGGGCACAGCCATGTTTGCGAAGGTCATGCGCATTGTGGCAAAATGGTATGGCAATCCAACGGACAGCCAAGTTCAGCCTCAAATTTTTAAGGATGCCGTTTCCGCCTGGAGGACTGGCGAGTTCGAAGGGGTGAACGTATTTCAAGCACAGGACCCGGGCAGTCCTACCATTGAATCTGTCGGTGGAGACCACCAGCTTGATGTGGCAGGGACTGCTGAGCACACTTCCGGATCTGAAACCGTGGACTCACAGTCTGATCCGCAAAATGCGGGAATTCGAATCGATCTGTCTCGCATTGACGGCCAGAAATGAGGTGTGTGACGCTTGTGCTACGGGGTCTCATTTCTGCGCAATCGTAGCTGGTATGGCGGTTGTGGAATGCATGAGGGGGGTCTAAGTTAATCGCATGAAAATAGTGAGAGTCATATTCACAATAATAGTGTAATTAAGATGCATAATCTTAGTGTTTGTCCAGCGCGCAAAACTAGTGCAATCATGCAGCGTGAAGGACGTGTTCCGCAGGTAATGTCGCCGGTAGATGCGGTGGAGATTTTCATCCAGGACGCGGGTCGAGTGTTGGTCTGGGATTGGGCTGACGCGGTTTCCGTCCGGCGTCGGTGTCAAGGATGTATCGGATATGTACCCGATGGCGCCACCGATCACGATGAAGCGGGCGCCTTTAAAACAGACCGCGATCCTTCATCATAGCAATGAGCTGGGGTAAGGTCCTGGCGTCGAACTTCTGGCGCGCGCGGTCGAGATAGTGTTGAACCGTTCTCGCGTTGATACCCGTCAGCATGGCTGTTTCCAGTGTGCTCCTCCCCTTGGCTGCCCAGATAGCGCATCTCATCTCTCTTGGCGAGAGCGCCCGCTTTGGGGTGATGGCCGTCGTCGCCGCGATCAGCCGCAATCGATAGTGGACCGCTGTCACAATCTGGACGGAGGTCCTGGGGTCGAGCAGACTTGGGACATCCGCCTTCCTTTCGCCGGAGGCGAAAGTAAGCATCATCGTTGAGCCAAAACTTCCCTCGACCGGGATTGTCACACCGGAGCGAATGCCGTGGCCCACCGCTTCGTCACGAAACCGCCTGAGGGGCGAGGGTCCGCGGGATGGCCAATCTTCAGCTGCCCAGGAAAATGCGGCGGCTCCCCGCTTGGCTTCGGTGATAACGGGATCTATGCAGGAGTAGTTGTTGCTCAAATAGACTTGGCCCCACTCCTCCGGGTAGGTATTGAGGGTTTTTATCTCGATGCCCTCCGCCTGCAGATACGCAAATCTATTGCAACCAATGGCATGGGCGAAGCTCTTCAAGGCCCCTTTGACCATCTGTTCGCTTTGTGCAGCCTCCAGAATGTCAAAAAACGATCGTACGACTACGTCCACGTGTTATCTTCTCCTATCTTCTGACCCGCTTGGTTGAGTAGATCCTGTTGTGCCTCTGGTCCTAGTGATATTGAGCGTGGGTTAGCTCCCGGTTTGGGGCATCAAGGGTACTGATGAGTTCAAAAGGTCTGGGAGCATGCAACCTCGGGGGTGCTTCGATTGAAGGCTTCTTAATTTCGTCTGAGATGCTGAACAAGCGCAGGCATGGTATGAAGGACTAAACGAGGCACGCTGGCAAAAAAATGTCACTCTAATGACAGCACAGCCTGCTTCTCGAACCTATCAGTGGATCTGATACGAGATGACGCTCAGGCGTCCTTTGTCTCGTGCTATGTGACTGCAATAGACGCACGTTCTCACCTACAGACACCTTATCACCAAGCCCTTGCTCCAAACCTCGTCACTTAAGGTGGTGCTGCCGGGTGACATTCAGACACACAATGCTCTGCGACTATCGCGCACATCAGATGCGCGATAGTCGCAGAGCATTGCAAGCCAGGCATAAACAGTGTAACTATAGCGTATCTGAAGGACGCAAAAGTTACATATATGCCCCTCCATCTCGTCGGCCAAAACATCGATAAAAGCCGCGGTTTCCGTCAAGCAGAAGCTGGAAAGCTCATCCACTTGATGCGCGGAATCTATGTCGACGCTAGCGACGATATAGACCAGACGGTGCGAACCCATGCGGTGCGCATCGCCAAGTATCTTTATCCGAATGCGTATCTTTCGGCCGCCAGCGCCGTGCTGCTCGGTCCAATGCGGGATGGCCGACTGTTCCTGACCGGCCGCCGCGCGCAACGGCAGCGTATCAGGGCGCTCGAAATTATCCAAAACAGAGCGCCGGATCACCCTTCTGTCGCGCAGGCGGTGGTCGGCGATGATATGGGCGAGTTGCGCGTGGACGTGTCTTCACTGCGTCAGCGTTTTCTGGAAGCCTTTCGAATCCGCAGTGAACATGCGACCTCTTTCGATCAAACGATGAAAGAAGCAATCGCCGCGCGCCTGATCGAAGAATATGGCAGTCAGGACGCCGCCGCGGACGCTGTATTCAAGCTCGCTCGAGACAATGACTGGCTTGTTGAAGGGCGCGCAGCCGAGCGCTTCCTCAAACAGAAGTCGGCCGCGGTAGTCGCCGTCACCAACCAAGCCGCGCTCGACCTGATCGTGGCTTGGCACGGGATGCCGATCGGCAACCTGATGCACGATGGCTTCGAATGGCGATGGCAGGCGGTCAATCCGGATGATCCGCCACTCGTGCGCCAGACCACACCTGGCAGGCTGCCACCCTTTATTGAATCCCTTCTGCCAGAAGGCTGGCTGAATCATGTGCTTAACAACCCCGACGAGCGGGTAACGCTACGCACGGGCAAGCGGTACATGTCGAATATCACGATCGTGGAACGGGTGGGCGAGCTGGCAGCCCTGCCGGCTGATATCCTGCTGACGCGGCTGAACAGCTTCACGACGGATCATATGTTCACGGGGACCTATGACGGTCCAGGCCGCGGACACTTCCAGGATACGTTTGAACAGAATCTGGCACGGATGTTCGCGACGGGCGCCACACCGCGCCTGTCGGGCGTCCAGATCAAGGCGCCGATGTTCCTTGATGCCGACGGCACCCTGATGCCGAGCACTGACAAGCCGTTTACGCATATCCTGAAGCCTGCCGGCTCATCCGGATTTGAGGCGTTACCCGTAGTTGAATGGCAATCGATGGAGTATGGCCGCGCGGCAGGGTTCACCGTCCCTGCCACTGCACTTGTTGCCATGCCGGCTGGTCTGCCGGCAGCCCTTGTTGTCGAACGATTTGATATCCGCACCAGCCCTGATGACATGCGCCGTCTGGCGCTCGAAGACATGACATCACTCCTGGGTGTGCGGTCGGAAGACAAGTACACAGGCACGATGGAGCGGATAGCAAGTGCGCTGCGCCCTGTTTCGACTGACGCGAATGCGGATCTGCTACTGCTCTTGCGGCGGGCACTGTTCGCTTGGCTGATCGCCGATGGCGACATGCACCTGAAGAATATGGCGATGCTGAAGATTGCAGAACCAGGGATGGGAGATTTCAGCTCGGTTCGCATGGCGCCGCTCTACGACGCTGTAACGACGCGGGTGTTTCCAAACCTGCAGCATGACCGTATGGCCCTCAAAATCTCCGGTAAGGACGAACGGTTGAAGCGTTCTGATTTCAAGCGGTTTGCTGCGACGGCGGGTATTCCGGCGGCGGCGGCGGATACGGCCATTGATGAACTCGTATCGGCACTTGCGCGCGGTTTGGACCAGCTTGTGCTGCCGTTGCCTTTGACAGATGGATCAGTCGTCGCTGAACGAGCGGCGCTAATGCGCGAGATTGTCGGTGATCGCCTTCACACTTTTGAATAGTCTCGAGCTATTGAGATCCAGGCAGCCATTCAGCCGTCGGTTCAATTCAATCCAAGATATTTAAAGTCCAATGATCGAGAACGTCACAGCGGCAGGCATCAATTTCCAAAGCGGACCCGCGCGCCGGGGGCTGTCGGTCCCGGTTTCCGGCCTCCAGCCGGCGCTATGCTAAACCTCCTGCGGCAACCCTCTTAACCGGTCTTGCGGGAGGCGAACGGCTTTCGCGGTTCCCGCTCCAGCTGGTATGCCCTTCTTTCCCGACAATTTTGCTCGGACCTCCCGGGGTTGTCACTGTATGAAATCCAATTGTGAATGCGGAATCGTCGAGGCCGGAAAGCGCTGGGGGGCGGTTCATTCCCGACGCCGCTCAGAGCCGCTCAGGCCGCCAAATACAATAGAAAACGCGTGGCGGCCTGGTTCTTGTTACGGACCTATTGCGGAACCACGTCCGCGCCGAACCATTTGAGGCTTATCGTCTTTAAGGTGCCGTCCGCAATGATGGCCTTGATTGCGTCATTGAACTTGGCGGCCAGTGCCGTATCCTCCTTTCGCAGGCCGATACCCACACCCGGGCCGAACAGGCCGCCGGAAATCCGGGGCCCGTACAACTGCGCAGAGGCGCCGTCTTTCGACTCGAGAAAAGCTTTCCAGACGGAAAAGTCCGCGAGTCCCCCATCAATCCGTCCCGCGACAAGGTCGAGATTGAGGTTGTCCTGCTTGTCATAGGTACGGATCTCGGCCTCTTCACCGAAGTATTGCTGGACAAAGGCTTCAGCATTCGTCGATCCCTGGACGCCGATCGTTCTCCCTTTCAGATTCTCCTTCAGGGTCATCAGAGCGCGTTTGCTCTCCTCTGTTTCGATCGAAAGGTCGACCTTTGTCTTGCCATCAAGGGCAGGCAGATCAAGTGTTTTGCGAACAACGAAATAGTTGGATGTGAGCGCATATGGATCAGAGAATGCGATAACCTGCTTCCGCTTCTCAGTGATCGACATCCCGGCCATGACAGCGTCATACTTTCCCACTGTGAGGGCGGGAATAATCCCGTCCCAGGCCTGCATGAGAAACTCGCAATCGAGTTTGGCGCGTCCGCAAAGTGCTACTCCGACGTCGATATCAAAGCCAACCGGCTCGCCAGTCGTATCGACCGCGTTCCAGGGCGGAAAGGCGCCTTCCGTTGCGATCCTTATTGTTCTGTTGTCCTGAGCCTGTGCCAAACTGGCAAGCGCCGTAGCGGTAATGGCATAAACAGTTAGCTTGAGTGCATTCATCGAAATACCCTTTCTTTGCTGTTGTGTTGCGTTTTCAGGTGTAGATTCGTGGAACATGGTCCCGTAACTGGCCGTACAAACCGACCAGGTCGGTTCCCCAGAGGGACGCGACTTCCTCATGCGTGATGTGTTCATTGCCCTGTCGGCCGAGAAGCACGACCTGATCGCCAAAACGGGCTTTCGGAACATCCGTCAGATCTATGCGAAGATGCTCTAGATGGACGGGTGGCAAGAGTGGCACCCGCTTTCCACCTACGATAGCTTCGGCACCGCGCGGGACCTTCCGGGGGAACCCATCTCCCCAGCCGAACCCCACGACGCCAAGAAGCATCCCCGGGTGAAACCCGGGAAGGTCGGGCACCGGACCAAGCGATGCATCAAGGCGTTTTACCGCAACCAGACTCGTGGAAATGCGCTTGAGAGCCGGTCGCAAAATCAGGCGACGGCCGGGGTTGGGGTTGGCCGTCTCTGGAAGACCAACCAACAGAGCGCCGGGATCGACGGCATCGAGATCCATTTCCGGGTAGTTCAGCACACTTTCAGTACTTGACATCATGGCGACTTCGGGTCGGAGGCCCCTCACGTCTGCCTCTTGGAGTATCGCTTGCATGCGGGCGAGCTGGTCGGACGCGTCAGATGGTTTTGACGCTGGCAGTTCACTCAGATGGGCATAAACGCCATCTACCTGAACATCAGGATAGGCGGCGGCCAGGGCAAGAAGTTTTCCGGCCTCTCGCGGTGTGGCCCCTGCGCGAAAGAACCCGAGATCAATCTTTATAAAGACGCGGATGTTGGTCATCCTGGAGCGCCACCGCTCGAGTTCCTCGATGCTTGAAACGCTGATGGTAAGGTCCAGCGCTTCTATCGCTGGGCCTGCCTCCGGCACGGCGCCGGGGTAAAGCAGGATGGGACGGTCGACACCCATGCTACGAATAGAAGCGGCGTCAAGCACCGAGGCGACAGCAAATCCGTACGCACCTTCTGATGCCAGCGCGGCGGCAACCCGTGCGGCGCCGCAGCCGTAGCCATTGCGCTTAAGGCAGGCGTAAATCTTGACCTTCGGTGGCAAGCACGCCCGCAACTGCTGATAATTGTGCCGGATTGCATCGAGGTCGATCTCGTACCAGCTTCCTCGCAAGACTGGATCAGCGATGTAACGGGGATGTTGGGTTCCGCAAGGCAACATGGGCGCCACGGTCATGGCTCTACCTGTCGCATTGCCAGATCGTGCCCGACGTCTGGCAGCTGATCTTCGGTATCGTTTTTTTGCCCAACCCTATGCTGGTGGCGCGCAAGATGGCGCTCCAGGCGACCGAACGCTTTGACGACGACAAATGTAATACCGAGATAGATGAGAGCTGCGGAAACGAAGACTTCATAGGGTGAAAACGTCTGTGCGACGATCTTGCGTGCCGTTCCGGTCAGTTCCATGAGAGTGATCGTGCTGGCAAGAGAGCTTGCCTTCAGCATCAGGACCACCTCATTGGCATATGCCGGCAGGGAAAGCCGGATAGCGATCGGCAGCACCACCCGTCGTGTGCGCAGCACGTAGGACATGCCGAGTGCTTTTGCGGCTTCGACCTCTCCTGAAGGGACCGCACGTATTCCGCCGCGCAGAATTTCCGTGGTGTAGGCGGCATTGTTCAGGGAAAACGCAAGCAGTGCACACCAGTAGGGCTCTCTCAGTATGCTCCAGGCAGCGCTTAAACGAATCCATTCGATCTGACTGGTGCCGTAGTAGATCAGGAACAGTTGGACGAGCAGCGGCGTTCCCCGAAAGACGAAGGTATAGAGAAGAACCGGGTGCGAGAGCATGACCGAAGATGATGAGCGCAACAGCGAGAGCGGCAATGCGATGAGGAGACCGATCAGAACCGATAGGGTGGACAGCTGTACAGTTAGGAGCGCACCATCGAGAAGGCGCGGCATGATGTCGACGACGAGGTGCCAATTCATAGATGTGTTCTCACTCTGAAATGCGGACGCCGCGGCTGGCGCGCTGCTCGAGCAGCGCCAGACCGATCAGCGAAACTGAGGTGAATGTGAGATAGAGGGCGGCGGCGATTGAATAGAAGGTCAACGGATCATGGGTGGAGCCGGCCGCCACGCTGGCCTTGCGCATGAGATCTTCAAGTCCCACGACGGAAATCAGCGCGGTGTCTTTCAGGAGTGTGAGCCAGAGGTTTCCGAGCCCCGGCAGCGCGTACCGCCACATCTGCGGCAGGATGACCAGGCGAAACGTGAGACCCCTGGACAGTCCGAGCGCCTGGGCAGCTTCGATTTGACTTGTCGGCACGGCCAGAATTGCGGCTCTGAACACCTCGGTGGCGTAGGCTCCGAAGACGATCGTCAGGGCGAAAACGCCGGCCGCGAATGCATCGACCTCGACATACCTGCCGAAAAGCGCGGTCAATGCGACGGTGCCACCGAAATAGAGGATCAGGATGATCAGGAGTTCGGGAATGCCACGGACGATTGTCGTATAGGCATCTGCCAACCACCGTAGGGCCTTGAACCGGCTGAGCTTTGCCATGGCGCCGCCCAGACCGACCCCGAGCCCAAGCACGAGGCTGGTCAGCGCTACCTGAAGTGTCGTCATTGCCCCGGCAGCGATCTGATCGCCAAAGCCCTGCAGCACCGTCATTGACGCGATCCCTCTCGTTGGGATGAAAGGAACTGCCTGACCCGTGGTGATGACGGGTTGGTGAAAAAGGCTTCAGGCCGGCCTTCCTCTTCGATCTGACCCTGATGAAGGAAGACGATCCGGTTCGATACTTGCCGCGCAAAACTGAGTTCATGCGTAACGATGAGCATGGTCCGCCCTTCGTTCGCCAGCGCACGGATGACCTTCAACACGTCCCCGACCAGTTCAGGATCGAGAGCCGAGGTAGGTTCATCAAACAGGAGAATCTCCGGCTCCATGGCCAGGGCGCGAGCGATTGCGATGCGCTGTTGCTGCCCGCCGGAAAGATGGGAAGGATAGGCATGGCGCTTGTCAGCCAGACCGACCTTGAGCAGCAGCTCTTCGGCGCGAAGATGCGCATCCTGTTTGCGCAAGCCCAGAACATGAATGGGCGCCTCCACGATGTTCTCGAGCACGGTCATGTGATGCCAGAGATTGAAATTCTGGAACACCATGCCGAGATTGATGCGCAGGGCGTTGATTTCGCGCTGCCCGGTCACACGGGCCCTTATCTGCTGCCCGGCAATCCAGATTTCGCCATCACTGGGCTCTTCCAGGAAGTTCAGGCAACGCAGTAAAGTGCTTTTCCCCGAACCGCTGCTGCCGAGAATGGAGATGACATCGCCTTGTTTGGCAGTCAGTGAGACACCTTTGATCACGTCTAGGTGGCCGAAACTCTTCTTCAGATTGACGACGTGGAGGGCCACCTTCGTGTCGCTCAGGATCGGCTTTGATACACCGGTTTTCGGTTTGATGTTCACCACGGGTTCCCTCGGCTTTGTCGTTCTGCCGAGGATGCCGCGCCTGGTAGGTCCGCGATTGCGTAAAATTGATGGGAGTGCACGATCTGATCAGAAAATCACGTGATCACCCAGGTAGCGCGGTCAGGACAACCGGCTTCGTATCTTTAGCCTGCCAAACATTTGCGCTGCAAATGCCGTGAGGAGGGAACTCCGATTTGGCCTTTCCGCCGCATCGGGCGGCGCTGGGCCATGGCGATGCTCGATACTCCCCTGCCCTTGCTTAGAGCGCTGACGGGTTGTTGTTGTTTGCCAAGCTCACTACGGCGACCGCCTGCGCAGCTGCTGTTGCGGAAGCCTAAGCAAGATCTTCCGCATCGATTGGAAAAACGGGTGGTGCGCAAAGCCAACCTGTATGTGCCCAGCAGCAAACTTCCGCTTTCCGCTCTTTTCGACAAGTTCGACCCACTAGACGAACATCTCAAGTTTCCGAAACATCGACCTTTGGCGCCGTCGTTAGCGGTGTCTGCTGTCGGGAAAAGGTAAAGCTGGCCTTAAGGGCCGACTTCAGGGCGCATTACCGCTTGGCTCGTTTGGGGCCGGATGCGGACTGGCACCTTCCTGCGCTCCAAATAGCGATAGCCGACATTCGATGCGAGCATACCGATTTCCCCAACGGGCACTGCCTCGGCGTCCGGTCAGGTTTGTGGAACTGGTGCTTCCGGCCCATCACAGTCTTGAAGGAGATGGACGGCGCCGAGGCGCGGGTTCCTCAAAACAGACGGGCACGATGTTCGAGAATGTTGCAATTTACCAAAGAGCGCGTATTGATAATCTCTGCGAGAGCGATTGAAACTAGGCTGTAAAGCCGTGTGCATACGCCTGTGTACATTTCTTAAATTCACTCCAACTCGAGGGAATGGAAATGGCCGAACGCGCCGAAACTTCTATCCTCCTTTCTTCACTCTATGCAACATTGGAGAACCCCGAATCCTGGGCGAAGTTTCTGCAGCAAGCCGCAGCGGCATTTCGATCGCGCGGCGCACAAATTCTCCATCAGGATATGCTGGATTTTCGGCTCTGTTTTACGGAAGTACACGGCTATGACTGGTCGCAGGAAACCTATGCAGCCTACGCCGAGTTGATCCGCCGCGTGGCGGAGAAAATAGAGAATGCAGATGCATCCGCCAAGCGATGGGCGTTATCGTCAGCTACACCAAGGATCCGGAATTCCAGAACGGCAAGAAGTTCATGACCGAGGGCAAGCAGATTGCTGCCGGCGTACCGCTTATGTGTGACGAGCCTGCTGATTTCCAGACATTCCGCATTGGGCTGTTCGGCCTCGATAAGCTTGCCGATGTCGACGGCACCGTGGGCAAGCTGGAAACAGTCCTCGACAAGCTCGCCGAAGGCTGACTTCAAGACGGTACCAGCCCAACGCCAAGAGGGGTCGGTCAATAAGGTTCCAGACAATCCAGTCAGTCAACATTTACGTTTGATTTAACCGCATCCATAACAGCCGCCGCGGCACGGCTGGTGCCCGGCGCCGTCTTCATGGCATCCGAAATGGCCTTCAGGCGTTCCTGCATCTCGACGTCCTGCAACATGGAAAGAACCGTCGATTTCAGCTCCTCGGGGGTCCAGTTGGAACGGTGTATGCTATGGCCTGTACCGGTGGCCCGGGCGCGCTGGGCATTGTCATGGCCATCCCAGCAATAAGGCATGACCAGCGAAGGCACGCCGTGATAGAGGGCTTCGCAGTAGCTGTTGTTTCCACCATGGTGGATGAAGAGGGCCGATTGGGCGACGACGGAGGGCTGCGGGAACCAGCTGCCCAGAATGACATTGTCCGGAACGCGTTGATAGGCTTCCAGGAAGCCACCGACATTGATCAGGAAGCGTGCGGGAAGTGTCTCAAAGACATCGATCATGCGCTCGATCAGATTTGTGTCGATGGCACCGAGGCTGCCGAAGCTCATATAGATCAGCGGACCGTCAACAACCGGAAAATGGGGCGGATCAAACCGCGTCTCGCTGCGCACGCAGCCTTCCAGAAAGACAAATCTGGGTTCGATCAGCGGCTCTCGACGATCATAGCGCACTGCTTTGGGTGCAAGAATGAGATTGAGATGGTTGGAGGATTCAAGGAAGCTTCCTGCCGGCAAGGCCTCCAGTCCCCGCAACCTGCGAAAACTGTTGTAGCGGCGGTGCGCGGTGTCCGTGGCTTTCAGGTAGGCCTTCATGAACCGCTGGCGTTCCGCCTTGTCCCTTGGGTCCAGCCCCGAGAGATAGGGCGGCACATTGGCGTCTGGCAGCTCCGTCTCGGCGCAGGATACAACCCGCACCCACGGACAGCCGGCCCTTGCGATGGCTGGAAACATGATAACATTGTCGAGAAGGATGGCATCCGGCTTGATGCGGCTCAGAAGGGCCGCCAGCTCCTCTTCAACAGCCTCGACGGTATCGACAATGGCTTCCCATGTCGGACCGACATAGGTCGGCAGTTGCGCCTCCGGGTCCAGATCAAAATGGGACAGTTGGTTGCGGATGAAGCTCTGCCAGTAATCCTCAGCCTCGTTGGCGCCGCTCGGCGTGGTTTCCTGCAGGTGGTACTCCTTGAATCCATATTCGGCGAAAACGCCCGTGAAGCCGGGATGGCATATGAACACTGGAGTGGCGCCCATGTGCCGAAGCTCTTGAGCTATGCCAACGCAGTTCAGGGCCGCTCCGAAGCTGGCCTCGGGAAACAGGGCGATGATCGGGGACGTGGTCATGCGCGAGGCCTTCTGATCAGTGGGGGAATGCCACGGTTTGCGGCCTCTGGTCTGCGTATCCGCGAACGGCGCAGATGCAAGACCATCTGATCTGCAGCGATGTCAAACTGATTTTGCTCAAGACTGTCGAGGATGCCCAAGTGTTCTTCAAGCGATTGGCGGAGACGGAAATCGGGCAAGGACGTGTCTTTCTGGGTCGCGCGGCGCAATCTGTGATGCGCCAGAAGCGTACCCCGGGCGAACCGGTTGGCAGAGCATTCGGCTATGAAGCAATGGAATTCCGTGTCGATCCGCATGAAACCCGCGGCGGTGATACGGCCCTCCTTGATGCTGAGGAAATCCTGCATCTGGCCCCTCAGTATGCCCGCTTTCTTGCTGTCGACCGCAAACCCGGGAGCCAGAATGGCTTGTGGTTCGAGGATCAAACGGAAGGCAAGGCTCTCATCCATGGCTTTTGGAGAGTCCAGCATGGGTTGAAATGCCCAGGAGCGGCCGGGCAATTGGGTTGCCACGCCACTTTGTGATAGTATTTTTAACGCAAAAAGTACCGAATGCCGCGATACATTGTATTTTCTTGCGAGCGCGCTCACGGACTGCACATCGCCAATCCGGCGCTCGGCGCGATCCGACAAAATCCGGTCGGCAAGCGAATGCTCCATTCCCTCCAGGGCCTGAGCTGCCTGCACCAGTTCATCTGTTTCCGAAAGCGCCAGAAAATAGCCCTCTTCATCGCGGCGATAGAGGATGTTGTTCTCTTCCAACAGGCGAAATGCCGCACGGATAGGAGTACGCGAGACCCCGCAGGCATCTGAGAACGCTTTTTCCGGCAAATGGTCGCCCGCTTTCATGCCGCGTTCCAGGCTGATGCTTATGATCTGCTGGGCAAGCGTGAGGTGGTTCTGTCGTGCATTTCGTCTTGTGTCGGACATTGGACTCCGCGTGGGGTAATTAAGCCGTCGATGGGGCGCTTGATCAGGACCTGTCAAAAATACATCAAATACATGTTTGACGTATTTTTACGCCTATTCGTACTATGCGAGATAACAGCCAACAAGAGCTGTCTCACAAAATTTCGCCAACGCCAAAACAGGCGACGGCTATCCAAACGATCACATGGAGGATCACCATGACCCGACTGACGAACTTAATCGGAGTCACGCTGGGCGCCGGGCTTGCAGCTTTCGCTGTCACCGCACAAGCCGAAGATCTCGTCGTTTCCAACTGGGACGGCTATATGGCGCCTGATGCAATTGAAAAGTTCAATTCTGCGACGGGGAACTCAGCAGAACTGGTACTGCATGCAACCAACGAAGAAATCATGGGCAAGCTGATTGCCTCCAAGGGCAAGGGCTACGACGTTGTCTTTGTATCCTCGCCATTCGCTGAGATCCTGAACAATCTTGGTCTGGCCGAGACGCTCGATCATTCGAAGATCCCGAATATCGGCAATCTCTACGAGGACGCGACCGTCCTCAAGCACGATCCCGGCAATGCATTCTCGTTGCCATATGCCTGGGGCACCACAGGTCTTTGCTATCGCAGCGACCTTGTTGGCCAAATGCCGGATAGCTGGATGGACCTGCTCGAGCCGTCTGAAACGCTCACCGGCAAGACCACGATGCTGGCCACTGACAGATGGATGATGGCTGCGGGCGAATTGGCGCTCGGTTACTCGGTCAACGAAACTGACCAGGCCAAGCTCGAAGAAGTCCGGGATCTCCTGATCAAGGCGAAGAAGACGCTTCTGGCCTATGATGACACCACGTTCTACGCCAAGCTGGTAACCGGCGAAGCGGAACTGGTGCAGGCCTGGGACGGCTGGTGCAACTACGGGATCGGCGAGAATGCCGACATCAAATACATCATCCCGAAAGAAGGTTCAGACCTCTGGGTTGATACCATGGTGATCCTCAAGAATTCCGAGCACAAAGATGCAGCCTATGCATTTTTTTACAATATTCTTGATGCTGAAAATCACCGTTGGGCCGCCGAGAACATTCTCTACAAGGTGCCCAACAAGCCGGCGATGGACGGTCTTGATCCGTCGCTTGTCGAGACCTATCCAAATCTCGGCATGACGCCTGCGGATCTGCTGGCGTACGAACAGCTGCGTGATCTGGGCGAGGCACAGCGTGCCTATTCCCGCATCGTCTCGGAAATCAAGGCCGCCAACTGACGGCGCGCTTCTGACGGCCCCGGCGCGACCCGCGCCGGGGCATTTTCGCCCTTACAAATCATGCGATGCGTCTTGATGGCGTGAAGGATCTCCGAGTTAGCCCATGGCAGACCGCAAGCCGCTCTATCTGATGACGCCAGCCTTGCTGTGGTTGACCGGTTTCATGGTCATTCCTTGTCTGCTGATTCTGGCTCTGGCGTTCTTTCGCCGCGGGATTTATGGCGGCATCGAATATGATTTCACCCTTGAGAACATCGCACTGGTGTTCGACCCGCTCTATGCGGGGATCTTCATCAAGTCGGCGATCATCGCCGGTCAATCTGCATTGATCGCCTCGGTGCTTGGGTATGCAGCGGCCTATGCCATTGCCTCGATGCCGAAGAAACGCCAGCCGTTGCTTCTTTTTCTTGCCATTCTTCCATTCTGGTCAAACTACCTGGTTCGCACCTATGCCTGGATTGTGCTGCTGAACCGCGAGGGGCTGGTAGTGGCTGTGGCACGTGCGTTGGGATATGATCAGGAACTGCCGAGCCTGCTTTACACCGAAGGCGCAGTGATCGTTGGGCTTGTTTACAATTATCTGCCCTTCGTCATTCTCGCCTGTTACGCCCCGCTTGCCCGTTTGAACGCCGAAATTGGCGAAGCGTCGCGAGATCTCGGGGCGAGCGGATGGACCACGTTCCGTCGCATCACTCTGCCCATGACCGTGCCGGGCATTGCCACGGGGTTCGTGTTTGTTTTTGTTCTATCCATCGGAAATTTTGTGACGCCTGCGCTTCTGGGAGGCGGTCAGTTTCAGATGATCGGCAATCTGGTCTACGCCCAGTTCCTCACCGCCAATGACTGGCCGTTTGGCGCCGCCCTTTCGATGGCCCTGATCGCGATTATGATGGGTCTTCTCACCCTTCAGACCTTTGCGACAGAGCGGGCCTCTGGCGGTCGTGCTGAGGGGGACGCTCATGAGTAATCGTGCGCCGCTGCCTTTCATGCTCGCCATCCTGGCTGCTGTCTTTGCTTTTCTGTACTTGCCGATCTCGGTTCTGTTCGCCTTGTCGTTCAATGAAGGCGGCATGCCGACCGCCTGGTCGGGGTTCTCGGTGAAATGGTATTACTCTCTGTTTCAGAACAAGGACATCATCCATGCCGCACTCAACACGCTGATTGTTGCGGTCATTTCGACCATTATTGCCGCCATCCTGGGTACGCTTCTGGCTATTGGCGTTGAAATCCGCCGTCGCAAAGGCCGCTTTCTCGAGACCATGATTTTCGCACCGATGATCATTCCCGACATCGTTCTGGCCATTGCGTTGCTGAGCTTCTTTTCGCTGCTTGATGTCACAATGGGCCTGCACACCATCATCGTTAGCCACGTCGTGTTCAATCTGGCGTTCGTCTGCTCGGTCGTGCGTGCGCGGCTGAAAAGCTTCGACTGGTCGATTGTCGAAGCATCGACCGATCTTGGTGCTCCGATTCTGGTCACCCTGAGACGCATCGTCATTCCTGTCCTGATGCCTGCCGTTGTCGCGGGGTCGCTGCTGGCTTTCACGCTCTCGGTGGACGAATTCATAATCGCCTTTTTCACCGCAGGTGCCGGACGCGCGTCGATTACGCTGCCAATGCAGATTTTCTCGATGATCCGCTTTGGGGTGACCCCTGAAATCAATGCGCTTTCAGCCATTGTGATGACTGTCTCGGTTGTCATCCTGGCTATTTCCCAGCGCCTCAATCGCGGAGGGCTTCCAGGCCAATGACCAGCGCTCTTCTCACCATTCGGAATGTCGAAAAACACTTTCAGAAATATCACGCGGTAGACGGCATCTCGCTCGATATTCAGGAGAATGAGTTTTTCGCGCTTCTCGGCCCGTCGGGAAGCGGCAAGACCACATTGTTGCGTATGTTGGCCGGGTTTGAAACGCCCACGGTCGGCAGCATTCTGCTTGATGGCGAGGATATATCCCGCATCCCCCCCAACCATCGCCCCATCAACCTGATGTTTCAGTCTTACGCTCTGTTTCCGCATATGACGGTGGCGCAGAACATCGCCTACGGGCTGGAAATGGAAAAGCTGCCGAAGCCAGAAATCAAGTTCCGCGTCGATGAGATGATGGAAATGGTTCAGCTGCCGCACCTGGCGGGCCGCAAACCTGAACAGCTTTCAGGCGGCCAGCGGCAACGGGTTGCGCTGGCGCGCTCTCTTGTCAAACGCCCCCGGCTGTTGCTGCTTGATGAACCGTTGGGCGCGCTCGACAAGAAGCTGCGCGGCGAAATGCAGCTGGAGCTAAAACGGATCCAGGATCAGTTCGGCATCACCTTCATCGTTGTCACCCATGATCAGGAAGAAGCTCTGGTGATGGCCGACCGGGTTGCGATCCTGAAAGACGGCAAGCTCTTGCAGCACGGCACGCCGCTGGAGATTTACGAGTATCCGCAGACGCGCTTTGCCGCCGACTTCATCGGCGTCATGAATTTCTTCCCGGCCAAATTGCTGGATGGCGCGGCGATCACTGCCGATGGCACTGCATTCAAGGCCAAGGTGCCTGACGCGATCCGCAACGGAGACGACGTGCTGGCGGCGGTGCGTCCCGAACGGCTGCATCTTGGAGCCACCGCGCAGGACAACAGCCTGACCGGCACAGTGAGGGCGATAGCCTATCACGGGCTTGATCTCCAGGTGCATCTCGACACGCCGCTCTCTCCCCAGCCGGTGATGCTGCGCCTGACAGCGGATGCAGCCGAAGGCCATGCGCTTTCTGTCGGCGATACGATTACAGCGGGCTGGTCTGCCCGTGACACACGGGTCTTTGCCGCCTGAAGCCGGGTCTCAAAGACATGCCATGAAACACCAAACGAAGCTCAAAGAGGATGGAAGATGACACAGAAGATTTTCGCTTTTTTCCCCGAAGCCGCCTATGGCCCCGCACTGAACTCCGTCGGCATCGCCCAGGCCGTTGAACGCATGGGCCACAAGGCTGTTTTCCTGTCGGATCCAGGGTTTGTTGACGTCTACAAAGGCTATGGCTTTGAAGCCCATCCGGTGAACCTGTCCGCACCGATGCCGCCGGAGCAGATGGCCAAATTCTGGGAAGATTTCATCAACGGCCATATTCCCAACTTCCGCAAGGCGCCCATCGATCAGCTCGACAATTACGTCAAGGAATGCTGGGAGGCGATCGTCGACAGTGCGAAATGGGCACAGAAAGATCTTCCCGGCATTCTCGCCGAAATAAAGCCTGACGTGATTTCAGTCGACAATGTGATCCTGTTCCCGGCCATCAAGCAGCATGGCGCGCCTTGGGTTCGGATCATTTCTTGCTCCGAAAACGAGATCGAGGATGATGCCATTCCTCCACATCTGTCGGGCATGTCGGAAAACGATACCGAAGGCCATGCCGCCTTCCGCGCGAAATTTCGTGAGGTGATCAAGCCGATCCATGATGATTACAACGAATTTCTGAAGTCGGCAGGTGAAGAGCTTTATCATCTGGGTGAGTTCTTTGAAGCTTCGCCCTACCTCAACCTCCTGCTCTACCCCGAGCCTGTAACCTACAAGCGGGCCAAGCCGCTCGATCCGGCTCAGTTCCAGTATCTGGAAGGCTGCGTGCGTCAGGATAAACCCTACGATGTGCCGACCTTCAAGAAGAACAATGACGGCCCGCTGCTTTATGTTTCGTTCGGCTCTCTGGGAGCAGGCGATACCGATCTGTTGAAACGCCTGATCACCCTGATCGGCAAGTCCCGCTACCGCGCGCTGGTCAATGTCGGTGACTACAAGGGCGAGTACACCGATATCCCTGACAATGTGATCATTGAGAGCTGGTATCCGCAGCCGTCCGTGATCCCGCAGGTTGATGCCGTGATGCACCATGGCGGCAACAACTCCTTCACCGAATGCCTCTATTTCGGCAAGCCGGCGATCATCATGTCCTATGTCTGGGACGGCCATGACAATGCGATGCGCGTGCAGGAAACCGGGCATGGCTTCCGCTCGGAACGCTATGACTGGACCGACGAGGAACTGATCGAAAAGATCGAGGCCTGCCTCACCGATGAGGCCATGGCTGCACGCCTCAAGGCGACGTCGGCGCACATGCAGTCGCAAAACGGACAGGAAAAGGCAGCCAAGCTGCTCGTCGCTCTGGCGGAGAAGGGGGCGTGAGCAACCTTTCATCCTCTGCTCCGCACATTCACGGGGCTGGCGTCTATGATGATTTGGTCGATTGGGGCGCGCAGCCGGACATGATTGAGGGGCAATCTCATTCCACCGGGCGGCTGCTGTTCAAAGGGCCGAACAATTCGCCCGAGACGGGAATCTGGGTGTGCACACCCGGGCGCTGGCGGCTTTCGCTGCCGCGCGACGAATTTTGTCATTTCGTCTCTGGCCGCGCCACCTATCGGCGCGACGGGACCGATGAGGTGATTGAAGTCTCTCCGGGGACCTGCGTGCTGTTCCCGGCCGGATGGGAAGGCGTAGCCGACATCACCGAAACCATCCGCAATATCTACATGCTGAGTTGAACTGGAATTCTCTATGACCACCACACCTGTAATGCACAAGCCGCTGGACGTGACCGACACGGTCGACTGGGGCATCATTCCGACCATGGTTGAGGGCGAAAGCCACACCTCCGGAAAGGTTCTCTACAAAGGCCCCGAGGGGCAGTCCGAATGCGGCCTGTGGATCTGCACGCCCGGTAAATGGGAATGCCACGTCACAAAGGATGAGTTCTGCCACTTTCTCGAGGGCCGCTGCACATATGTCCATGAAAGCGGTGAGGTGATCGAGATCACGCCCGATACGGCGGCGTTTTTTCCGCAGGACTGGAAGGGCATCTGCACCGTCCATGAGACCGTCAAGAAGGTCTATATGATCCGATGACATCTGCAGTACCAAGCGCAGTTAATTTGACTCCGCCGATTGCCGCGTTTCTCGCGCGGCACGGGCTGGCGAATGCTCGCCTCGAACCTCTGGTTGGCGACGCGTCAGCACGACGGTATTTCCGCTTGCCGGAAAAAGGTCTCTTGCTGATGGAAGACCGTAAAGACCTGGTGGGCTTTGCTGCCTATGTGCGGCTGTCACGCCATCTTCTGAGCCTCGGACTGTCGGCGCCTCGGGTTCACGGAGCCGATCCTTCGAACGGCCTTGGACTTGTCGAAGATTTTGGCGCCGGCACCTATTCGAAGTGCCTGTCTGAAGGCGCAAGCGAGGCAGGCCTTTATGGACTTGCGGTCGATGCGCTCCTGCATCTGCATCATGATGCCCATGGCGCCCAAGTTGCATGCCCGCAATTCGACATGGCGACATATCTCGCGGAACTCGACATATTTGCGCAATGGTTCGCGCCAGCTGTCAGTCCGTCCCTTGACCAGTCGAGGTTCTCGGAGACATTCCGGGCGCTTTGGGTCGAAGCCCTGGCTCTTCTGCAAGACAACGCCCTGACGCTGGTGCTGCGTGATTTCCACGTCGACAATCTGATGTATTTGCCTGAGCGGACGGGCGTGTCGCGCTGTGGGTTGCTTGATTTTCAGGACGGCATTCTCGGGCCGTGTGAATATGATCTCGTCTCGCTCCTGCAGGATGCGCGCCGTGACCTGGCTTCCGGTCTCGAAGAGGCGTTGCTCGGTCAGTACATAACCAAGGCGCCTGCATACCTGGGCGGTGAAGCGGCCATCCGTCAGCGTTATTCCCTCTTGGGCGCCCAGCGCCATGCCCGGATCGCGGGCGTGTTCCTGCGGCTGTGCAGGCGTGATGGCAAGGCAAATTATCTCGCCTTTCTGCCCCGTGTTCTGCGGCAACTCGATACCGCGCTCACCGACGCGGGCCTCACCGATATCAAGGATTTTCTGACCTCCGAGCTTCCCGGTTGGTCGGCAAAAGGCACGGCGCTCGGGCAGAGGGCAGATGAAAACAAAGGATTACTTCATGTCTGATACGGCCAAGCCGCGCTACTTTCTGACGCCGGAATTTCACTCAAGCCAAGGGGGGCAGCATGCGGTGATTGATCCCGCCACACTCGAAGAGGTTGGCATACGCAGTGACGTGACGGCTGAGGAAATTGAAACCGTCCTTGTTAGGGTCAATGCGGCGCAAGCCAAATGGAAAAAGATCGACGCCAAATCGCGCGCGCAGATCCTGCACCGTCTGGCAAACCGGATCGACGCCAACGACATGACCGATTGCGCGATTCTGATGTCCCGGGAAATGGGCAAACCCTATCCGGAAGCCATTGGCGAAGTGGCCAATTGCACTTCTATTTTCCGCTATTATGCTGAAATGGCACGTGATGACGTGGGTAAGGTGGCGGGCACCACGCAGTCCGGTTCGCTGCAATATGCGCGCTATGAACCCTATGGCGTCTCTGCGCATATCATGCCGTTCAACTTCCCGATCCTGTTGATGTGCTGGACAGTTGCGGCATCGCTGGCGGCAGGCAACGGATGCGTGATCAAGCCGGCAGAAGCCACAACGCTCTCAACACTGGAATTCATGAAAGTGTTTGACGTTCTGCCTGCCGATTTGGTCGCATGTCTTCCCGGTGGCTCTGACGTCGGCGTCGCATTGGTTGATAGCGACAAGACCCATGCCATTGCCTTTACCGGTTCAGTCGGCGCAGGGCAGGCAGTTGCCGCTGCCGCTGCGCGCCGGATGAAACCGGCGATCATCGAGGCCGGTGGTTCCGATCCGATGATCATCACCGAACATGCGCCGATTGCCATAGCCGCAGCCGGTGCGGTCACCGGTGCCTTCCATATGTCCGGCCAGGTCTGCACATCCACGGAACGGCTTTATGTCGTTGACAGCATTCACGATGACTTTGTTGAAGCCTTCGTGGCGGAAACCAGACGCTTGCGCATTGGCAATGGTCTCGACAAATCCGAAATCGGCCCGCTGGTCAGCCAGGCGGCCCTTCAAAAGGTCGAACGGCTTGTCGCCGATGCGGTCGCCAAGGGGGCCAAGGTCGAATGTGGTGGCAAGATGCCACAAGGGTTGGACAGGGGCTGGTTTTATGAACCGACCATCCTGACCGATTGCTCACCAGACATGGAGATATTCAAGTCTGAAGTCTTTGGCCCGGTGGTTTCCATCGTCCGCGTGCCGGATTTCGATACGGCGATCGCCATGGCCAATGACAGCCCGTTTGGTCTCGGTGCTTCCATATTCACCACCGATCTTGAAGAAGCACATGAGGCAGCAGAGCGGCTTGAGGCGGGGATGGTCTGGGTCAACAACCCGATGATCGACAATGATGCATTGCCCTTTGGCGGCTGGAAAGCATCCGGCATGGGGCGCGAACTGGGCCGTCAGGGGCTCGATGCGTTCCGCAGATCCAAGATGGTGATCATGGATCACAAGCCGGTTCGCCATGACTGGTGGTATCCCTATCCTGATGAGTGGTTTCTGGAAGGCGGCGGCCGCAAGCACGTTTGATCACACTCAGGATTGGGGCTGGTGCCTTGCCGAAGACAAATCTCAATGACGAGAATGAACGGAAGAACAACAGTGCGGACATCCGCCGGCGCCTTGAGGGCGCTTCCACGGATCCGATCTGGTGGGACACGGTCACGCCCAGTGCGGCGCTGCCACCGCTGAGCACGAATGGTGCATGTGATCTTGCCATCATTGGCGGCGGGTTCACCGGTTTGTGGTGTGCGGTCAAAGCGCGGGAGCGTTATCCCGATGCGCGGATCGTGGTGTTGGAAGCGAAGCGGTGCGGTGGTGCCGCCAGTGGTCGCAATGGGGGGTTTTGCGCGCCTAGCATCTCGCACGGCATCTCCAACGCAGTGGCGCGCTGGCCGTGTGAGGCTGAAACCCTTGTGCGGCTTGGCAAGGAAAATCTCGATGCGCTTGAGCAGGATCTGATCGCCTATGGCATTGAAGCCGAATTTGAGCGAAGCGGAAAACTGAATGTCGCCGCAACTCCCTGGCAAGCAGAGGGATTGAAATCCATGCAAGCCGGCTCCGCCAAATTTGGAATCGACAGCACCTTGTTGGAGGGGGCGGATCTTGATGCCCGGTTCAACACGCCTGCCTATTGTGCGGGCCTTTGGGATCCGAATTATGCGCTGGTCAATCCCACCAAGATTGTCGAAGGCTTACGCCGTGTCTGCCTTGAAAAAGGGATCGAGATCTATGAGGACACGCCGGCAAACAACCTCAAATCCAACCGCGACGGCATTGAGATTGAAACGCCGCAAGCGCATCTGCGCGCCGCGCGCGTTGCGATGGCAACCAATGCGGCAGTGCCCTTGCTCAGACGGTTACGGATGGCGATCATTCCCATCTATGATTATTCGGTGGTCACGGAACCGTTGACCGATACCCAGCTCGCGGCCATCGGCTGGGTTGGCCGCTACGGGATCGCTGACAGCGGCAATCAGTTCCACTATTCCCGCAAAACCGCTGACAACCGCATTCTCTGGGGTGGGTATGACGCGATTTACCATTTCGGCAGTGACCGGGCCGACGCCCTGTTTCACAGATCCGAGAGTTTTGAACGCCTTGTGCAAAACTTTGATCGCGCTTTTCCCGCACTCACCGATGTGAAGTTCAGTCATGTCTGGGGCGGCATAATCGATACATCGGCGCGAACCACATTCTTCTCAGGCAAAGCCTTTGGCGGTCGTCTGGCTTACGCGCTCGGCTTTACCGGACAGGGCGTATCGGCCAGTCGCTTTGCCGCCCTGACCATGCTCGACCTGCTCGATGGCCTCGACACCGAACATACGTCGCTTGCCATGTCACGCAGTTGGCCTGTGCCTTTTCCGCCGGAGCCGTTGCGCTCTCTGGCTGTGCGCTGGGCGCAGCGTGATCTCGCCCGTGAAGATGCCACCGGACATCGTTCGCTCATGTTGAGAACCCTTGACCGCCTCGGCATTGGTTTTGCTTCCTGACCTCTCACAGCTTTCCGGAGAAAAGAATGCCCAAACACCCCGCTCACGTGATCGCTTTCGAGACCAGTCAAGCCGATCCAAAAGTCACGGTCACCGATGATCCCTCCCTAGTGGACACATCTTACGAAAGCCGCAGCTGGCGGTGTTTTGAAGCGCCGGACAAGGGGGCAATCGCCGGTATTTGGGAAGCCGGGCCGCATTTGGAGCGTTGCGCTTGCGATTATGATGAAATGTGCCACATCCTAGAAGGTGAAGTGCGTATAACCGACGCGGATGGCCGATCGCGGACATTCGGTCCAGGTGACAGTTTTGTCGTCGCTGCCGGTTTTCGCGGAACTTGGGAAAACCTGACGCCGGTTCGGAAGGCCTTTTTCATACTGTCGTGAAATGGATTGACCAAAGCAGATGAACTGCTCTCGGCCCGAGCAGGTGGTACTGTCCGGTTTTCCTGGTTGAAGTGCTTGGATCCGGCTGTTGAGCGTAGGGAACCACTCTGCCCTCTTCAATCCGATTCTCTTCTGGCACTCTCTGCTGAAAGCAGCGCTCAGCCACCCTTCATAAATGGCATCAGCACGACCTCGGAATCCGGATTGATTTCCTGAAACCACGACTCCCGGTAGATGACACCGTCAAGCGCCATGGAGACCCCGCGCGTGATATAAGGCGCGAGGCCCGGGTATGTCTCGGTTAGTCGGTCGAGGAGTTCCTTGAAGGACTTCGCATCGACCTCGACTTCAGACTGGCCATCGGTCATCTGGCTGAGCGTGCCCCAAAGCTTGACTTTGACCATGCTCAGCCCTTCATTGCCTTGAGGATGCGCGGCGGAGACATCGGCAACTCGGTCAGCCGCACGCCAGTCGCACGAGACACAGCATTGGCGACGGCGGCAAGCGGCGGGACGATGGGAGTCTCGCCAACGCCCCGGACACCGTAAGGATGGCCCGGGTTCGGAATCTCCAGAATGACTGTTTCGATGTTGGGCAGATCCGAGGCGACCGGAATGCGGTAGTCGAGGAAGCTCGGATTCTGCAGCCGGCCGTCATCACCGTAGACATACTCCTCATTCAGCGCCCAGCCTATGCCCTGCACGGCACCGCCCTGCATCTGCCCCTCGACATAGTCGGGGTGCACGGCCTTTCCGGCATCCTGGAAGACGGTGTAGCGCAGGACTTTGGTAAAGCCGGTTTCCGGATCAACCTCGACATCCACAAGGTGGACGCCAAAACTGACGCCGGCGCCGTCGACGTTCACTTCATAATGGCCCGCAATCGGTCCGCCTGTTTGCGGCGACATGGCGGCAATGTCAGCAAGACTGAGCGGCGGAAATTTGCCTGCGTTCAGACCTGCGGGAACAGCTGCGCCGTCCACCCATTTCACCGCATCGACGTCAATGCCCCAATATTGTGCGGCGCGGGCGGTCATTTTGCCGACCGCGTCCCGCGCGGCCTTAATCGTGGCAAGGCCCACAGAGAAGGTAACGCGACTGCCATCGGTCACATCATTATATCCCAGCGAGTTGGTATCGGCGATGATTGTGCGGATACTTTCATAGGGAATCCCCAGCTCTTCCGCGGCCATCAGGCTGATCGAGGCGCGGCTGCCGCCGATATCGGGATTGCCCTCGGTCACGCCCACGGTGCCATCCGTGTTGATATTCAACGACACGCAGGTGTTGCCGCCAAAGTTGAACCAAAAACCGCAGGACAGACCGCGCCCCTGGTTTGGGCCAAGCGGGGCGGTGTAATGTGGGTGGTTGGTCGCCGCTTCCAGCGTGGCGACAAGGCCTATGTCGTTGAAGGTGGGCCCGTAGGACGACAAGGTACCCTTCCGTGCGGCATTTATCAGACGCACGGCCAGCGGGTCAAGGCTGAGCTTCTGGCACAACTCATCCACTACGCTTTCCACCGCATAGATCGCTTGCGGTGCACCCGGAGCACGGTAGGCGGCCTCTTTCGGGCGGTTTGTCAGCGCATTCCAGCCAAAGGTGCGCACGGCCTCGAGGTCATAAGCCGCGAAAGCCGCTTGCGCGCCCATCTCGACCGTGCCGCAAGGGTATGCTCCACCGGAGTAGCGCAGGGTCGCTTCACCCGCGGTGATGCGACCGTCTTTGGTCATGCCAATCCGTATGTCCATCGAAGACGACACGGTCGGACCAGTTGCGCGGAACACCTCATCGCGCTTCATGACAATCTTTACCGGGCGGCCCGCTTTCCGCGACAATGCCAACGCGACGGGTTCAATGAAAACGGTGGTCTTGCCTCCAAATCCTCCGCCAATTTCTGAAGCGGTGACACGCAGCTGGCTCGCCTCCATCTCCATGATTGTCGAGCACAGGGTGCGCACGAAGAATTGCCCCTGGGTGCAGCACCACAAGTCGGCCTTGCCATCGGCAGTCACCGATGCGAGGCAGGCATGCGGCTCGATATAGCCTTGATGGGTGGCGGCAGTCTTGAAGCTCCGCTCGATGACCAGATCTGCTTTGGCAAAACCGGCATCAAGGTCGCCATGACCAAAGTCGCAGTGGTTGGTGACGTTCTGCGACATCCCGGCGGGCACCGTTTCCAGCGCCCGCCCGGTTAGGACCACCGGCGCGTCGGTTTTCATCGCGGCATCGACATCAGTCACATGCGGCAGGGGTTCGTACTCGACGATGATCTCGGCCAATGCGGCTCTGGCAATCGCGGGCGTGGTAGCAGCGACAGCGGCAACGGCATGGCCGTCATAAAGGGCCGTTTCCCGTGCCATGCAGTTCTCTTGCACATCGCGAGTGAATTCGTCGTCGAGGCGGACAAAGTCAGCACCGGTGATCACGGCGCGAACGCCGGGAATGGCTCCTGCCGCGGAGGTGTCGATAGATTTGATGCGGGCGTGGGCATGTGGAGAGCGCAGGATGGCGCCCGTCAACATCCCCGGAGCCGTCATATCCGCGCCGTACTGCGCGCGCCCCGTAACCTTATCAACCCCGTCGGGGCGGTTTGGGCGGGTGCCAACATAGCGGAATTCGCGCTCGACCTGGTTCGAACCCATGTTACGCACCCCTCATCTGTGCAGCGGCCACCTGGACGGCGGCAATAATCTTGTCATATCCGGTACAGCGGCAGAGGTTGCCAGCCAGCCAGAAACGCACCTCTTCGTCGCTCGGGCTAGGGTTCTTGTCCAGCAAGGCCTTGGCCGCGACCAGAATACCCGGTGTGCAAACCCCGCACTGAAATGCAGCCCCGTCGATAAAGGCGCGTTGGAGCGGATGCAGCTGGTCGTCAACCGCCATGCCTTCGATGGTCAAGATTTCAGCGCCTTGAACCTCCGCTCCCAGCACGAGGCAGGAGCAGACCAGCCGCCCGTCTACAGTCACCGAACAGGCGCCGCAGTCGCCCGTGCCGCATCCCTCTTTCGCGCCGGTCAGGCCAAGGCGATTGCGCAGCACGTCCAGCAAGGGCTCGTCTGGATCACAGATGAACTCAACCGGGTCCCCATTGACAGTAGTGGATATGTGAATGGATTTCATTTGGCTTCTCCGGCGCGGGCATAGGCAATAAGGGCAGCGCGGCGAGCCAAAACGCCCGCAGTGCTTGTGCGGAACGCGACAGTGCCGCGTTTGTCGTCAATCGGGTTGCAGGCTGCTTCGCATGCCTGGGAAAGTGCCGCGAGCGCCGCATCATCCAGCTTGGTACCGATGATCGCCTTTGCGGCGTCATCCACCAGCAAGACCTTGGGGGCCACGGCGCCCAGAGCCACGCGGGCGGCAGTGACAGTGCCGCTTGCATCCACAGTCAGGTTGACCGCGGCTGAGGCCACGGCAATGTCCATCTCCGTCCGCGGTATGAAGCGCAGATAGGCGTCTGCCGAACTGGCCGGGCGGGCTGGCAGAAAGATCGAAGTGACTATCGCGCCTTTCTTCAGCGTCGTCCGCCCCGGTCCTGCCGGAATATCCAGAACCGGACAATCGCGGGTGCCTTCCGCCCCTTCAATACGCACCATGGCATTGGCTGCGACCAAGGCCGGCACCGAATCGCCCGCAGGTGATCCGTTGCACAAATTGCCTGCCATCGTGCAGCGCCCTTGAACCTGAATTGATCCGATCAGCCTTGCGGCCTCGACCACACCAGGCCACATGGCGCAAACACCGGCATGCTCGCCCAGTTCGGCACCAGCAACCGCGGCCCCTATCCGCAAACCGCCAGCCTCAGCGGTAATGTTGCGAATTCCCGGAATTTTCTTGATGTCGACCACAAGGTCGACCTTCAGATTGCCTGAATTCATCTGCACCAGCAGATCGGTTCCACCTGCCAAGACTCGTGCATTTCCGGGCTCTTTGACAAGTGCCTCCGACGCTGCCTTGGCGCTTTGCGCGGACATGTATCTCATGATGGGTTCATCCGATTTCTTCAAGGTGACAATTAGCTGTTGGCCAATTCGTAGCGACTGACAACGGACATGGCTATGGGTTTTGCACACTCCAGCGGAGTTTAGGCGTACCGCCGGGATCTGGCCATGGGGGTTAGTGGGATTGTCAACGCCAGGCAGAAGCGCCTGGATGCTGCACATATTCAATGGTGCACAATGACATTCATTCCCAAGCCATATTACCGGATGGTGAACTGCGCTGAGGACGTTGTCAAAGTAACGAGTACTGATCATGGAAAGACCGCCGGACAAAGCCTTGTCCTGCCTTGGTCGTTGAATTGGCCACCCCGTCAACGAGGGTTTTCTACCAATGTTTCGATAAAACCAGAGAACAACTCTCCTTGCGATCGAATTCTCAACTTCGAGTAGATGTTACGCCGATGGATGCTGACGGTTCCGGGTGAAATTCCCAGTATCTTGCCGACGGCATCTGCCGAATGACCCTTGAGAGTGAATTCAACCACCTGACGTTCCCTTGGTGTCAAAACGCCGGCGCCAAAATTCTGGAAAGCTTGTTCCACGCTTTGGAGCAAGCCGGAACCCGACGAAGCCGGGTACTGGTTGCCAAATATCGCAGCAAGGTCGTGCCAGTGCCGTTGACAGGCAGCCTGGATAATTGGCCAAATCTCCAATATTTGGCGAAATTCCTTGGCCGAGAACGATTTTTCAGCGCGCATCATGGATACAACCACGAATACGCCGCCCGGGATCTCTATGACAAAACCGACTTCCTCTGCCAGTCCCGTGCGCGCATAGTAGCTGCGGAAATATTCGCCCTGAAAGAACCGGTCAGGCGCCAGATCGCGAATGCGATACAATCCTGACCCTATCTGATTTCCACATGCCAGAAAAAACGGATCAAGCAGATAGGGCCCTTCCTGATAGTCCTCAACAAATATTTTGCGCTTTTGGTCGGGAAAATCGTCGAACAGATCCATAGGGCGAGCGGCGCCGAGATACCCGAACACCACGGTATAGTCGAATAGAACGACAGCTTTGAGGACGTTTGAGAGTTCCCTGGCGAAATTGCTGGTGCCAATTTCAGAAATCATTGCGCCGGTTGCCTCGATCCAGCCTTTCATTTCGAAATCCCCGCTGAAAACGATCTACCATAAATGTGATATATACAGCCTGATCGGTTTTTCCTAAAGTTTTGGCAATAGGAATGGTATTCACCCATACTGAAAAAGATAGCAACAAATGAACAATGAGGGATATGGCGTATCCACGCCTGCGACAGAACAGAAACCCATTGCCGAGCTTAGGAATGTGTCAAAGCGGTTCGGCAGTGTTCTGGCAGCGTGCGATCTCAACCTGGAGATAACCAAGGGAGAGTTCCTTTCCTTTCTTGGTCCGTCAGGCTGCGGCAAGACCACTGCATTGCGAATGCTGGCCGGGTTCGAAGCGCCAAGCGAGGGTGATGTCTTGCTGGATGGCGAAGTGGTCAACACCCTTGATGCCCACCTTCGTCCCGTCAATATGGTGTTTCAGCACTATGCCCTGTTTCCTCATATGACGGTCGAGCAGAACATTGGTTATGGGCTGAAGCAGCAGCGCCCGCGCCTGCCGAAAAGCCTGATTGCCGAAAAGGTCAGTAAGGCACTGGATGTGGTGCGGTTGGGCGGGTTTGAGAACCGGCGGATCTGGGAAATGTCAGGTGGACAGCAACAGCGGGTTGCCTTGGCGCGCGCCATTATCAATGAACCCAAACTGCTTTTGCTCGACGAGCCCATGGCGGCGCTGGACCGGAAACTGCGCAAGGAAATGCAGATCGAGCTGCAGAATCTGCAAAGACAACTTGGCATCACCTTTATTCTGGTCACCCACGACCAGGAAGAAGCGTTGTCGATGAGCGACCGTATCTGCGTCATGAAGGACGGCAAGATCGTTCAGATCGGCAGCCCCCAGGAGCTCTATGACCGGCCCAAGAATCGGTATGTGGCCGGGTTTGTCGGCACTTCGAATTTCTTTGACGGCAAAGTGACCAAAGTCACGGGGGCTTGCGCAAGTGTGCGTCTGGAAAACGGGGTTGAGGTCGAAGGGTCACCGGTTTCACCAGTGTCTGCCGGGCAGAGCGTTTGCATCAGTGTGCGGCCAGAGCAAATCAATCTTCACCGCACGGGCGAAGGCGCAACAGTGAAGGTCCTGAACAGGATTTTTCTGGGCGAACACACGGAATATTTCGTGAAACATGAAACTCTTGGCGAATTTCTTGTGCTGTCGCCCCGGCAATTGGAATTGAACGACGGCCCGTTCAATACAGGCGACGTGCTGTTCGCCTCATGGGAGGCCGGCGCCGCTCTCGTCTTGGGCAGCAACTAACCGAATGGCAATTAACCAAAGGGAACAACGCTATGACCAAAGTCACTGACCATATCTCAAAGCAAAAGTTCATGGAGGAGCTATATCGCTTCAAAAAGGGCTCGATCACACGCCGCCATTTCCTGAATGTCACCGGCCTTGGCGCTGCTTCAGCCGTCATGGGGGCAGCCGTGCCAAGCCTGCTCACCCGGCCGGCATTCGCCGCTGGTGACATCGGGGATCGCGTGATCCTTGCAACATGGCCCAACTACCACGACCCGGCCAACTTTGAGGCCTTTACCGAAGCTACCGGCGCGCATGTGCAAATGAACGTGTTTGGCTCCAACGAGGAAATGCTGGCCAAGTTACAGGCCGGAGGCAGTGGCTGGGACGTATTCGTGCCCACCAACTACACAATCACAACCTATGTCAGCGAAGACCTGATCGAGCCGCTGGATACGTCGATGCTGCCCAACTATGACCCTGCTGCCTATGATCCGCGCTTTTCCGATGCAGGTTCGGTGGATGGCAAGCTTTACGCGGTGCCGAAAGATTGGGGAACCACAGGCTATGTGGTGAACAACAACCACACCGGCGGCAAAAAACTGACCTCATGGAAAGAATTCTGGGATATGACCATGGACAGCTTCTCGGGGCGGACCATGGTGCATGACTATCAGCTGACAACGATCGGCAATGCGCTGAAATACTTTGGTTATTCGTTCAACTCGATTGACGAAAAAGAGCTCGCTGACGCAGAGAAACTGTTGATCGATGCCAAGCCGCACCTGTTCGCGATCTCGTCGGATTATCAGCCTTCCATCCGCAATGGTGACGCATGGATGTCCATGGCATGGACGGGTGATGGAAAGCAGCTCAACACCGATATGCCGGAGATCGAGTATGTCCTGGGTGTAGAGGGCGGCGAGATCTGGAGCGACTATTATGCCGTTCCGAAGGGTGCGCCGCATCGTGACGCTGCCTATGCGCTGATCAACTTCCTTCTGGATCCGCAGGTGAACGCCAAGGAAGTGCTGGCCCATGGCTACCCGACTGCCGATGCGCATACCAACAAGCTGCTACCGGAATCGCTTCTGAACGATCCGATCCTGTATCCTGCGCAGGAGTTGTTGACCGCGCTGGAGTTTGGTGCGGCCGTCACGTTGACCGACCCGAACCGTGCCGAGCTTATGGCACGTTTCAAATCAGCTTGATCAAAAACGGATAAGAACACCATGTCGATCCGCACACGCAACTGGTTGCTATTGGCCCCTGCCGGAACATTGTTTCTGGCTCTGCTGATCGTGCCGTTGACGGTTGTTCTTATCTTCAGCTTTGGAGAGCGGGCGCCCGCCGGCGGCGTTGTGCCCGCTTTCACCCTTGAGCAATATGCCAACCTGCCAGCGCGCTGGACAGCTTTCAAGAACACCTTGACGCTTGCCCCGATCGGGACGCTGGCAGCACTGCTGATTGCCTATCCCCTGGCTTATTTTCTAGCCGTCAGGGTCGACCCAAAATGGAAAACCATTCTGCTGATTTTGGTGATTGTGCCGTTCTGGACGTCGATCCTGATTCGAAGCTACGCCTGGATATTCCTCCTGGGCGGGCGCGGCCTGCCTGCGGTCTTGGAGTGGATGGGGATTGACGGCGTGCGTCTGATCAACACGCCCTTCGCGGTTCTGGTCGGCATCATCTATGGCTATCTGCCGCTGATGGTCTTTCCGATCTATGTCAGCCTCGATCGGCTTGATAAACGCCTGCTGGAGGCATCCTCGGATCTTGGCGCCCCGGCATGGCGTACGTTTTTGCAGGTCACATTGCCCTTGTCTATTTCCGGAATCGCAACGGGCTGCATGTTGGTCTTCATTCTGCTGATGGGTGAGTTCCTGATCCCGGCCATGTTGGGCGGGGGAAAGGTCTTCTTCGTCGGCAATGCTCTGGTCGATCTGTTCCTGCAATCGCGCAACTGGGCATATGGGTCTGCGGTCGCTGTCGCGCTGGTCGTCATCATGCTGATCACGGTCACAGTCTACATGCGGCTTATCAGCCGCCTCGGCGCAAGCCGCGATGATGTTGCTATCATGTGAGGAGATGATCATGAGACTTTACGCAATATCGGTTTATCTCTTCCTCTATATCCCCATCGGCGTGATTGCCCTTTTCAGTTTCAACGCCGGACGCAATGCCAGCCAGCTTCAGGGTTTTTCGACAAAGTGGTACGGCGTGGCGTTGTCCAATCCTTTTGTCATGGACGCGCTGAAAACCAGCCTGACCGTGGCCCTGACTGCCGCTCTTCTGGCGACGGTTTTCGGCACGATGGCCGCCGTCGCCTTGCAAGGGATCAAAGGTCCGGTGCGCAAGGTGTTCGATCTGTTGATCTATGTAGCCGTGATGATCCCGGGAATCGTGATCGGCATTGCCACATTGATCGGCCTTGTTACGGTGTTCGATCAGCTCAACCCGCTCATTACCGCGATTTGGCCAGACGGCGCCACGCCGCCGAAACTGAACATGGGCATGGGGTCGTTGATTGCGGCGCATTCGATGTTCCTGATGGCGCTTGTCATCATCATCGTGCGCGCACGGCTTGCCGGGATGGACCGCGCCCTGACGGAGGCGTCGTCAGATCTTTATGCCACAGCCTTCGGCACCTTCCGGCAGGTGACACTGCCGTTGATCTTCCCAGCTGTTCTGGCGGGCTTTCTGCTCAGCTTCACCTTCAGCTTTGATGATTTCATCATCGCCTTTTTTGTCGCCGGATCTGAAACCACACTGCCAATCTATGTGTTTTCGTCTATACGCCGAGGGGTTACTCCGGAAATCAATGCCATTGGCACCATGATTCTCGCGGTATCGCTGATCCTTCTCGTCACGGCACAAATCCAACTGCGGCGCGGAGCCAAGCCGGACCGATGATGACTGTTGCCCAAAAGGTTGCCATCTCGCACTCTGGCCGATTGCTGCAAGGGAAAATTGCCTTTGTCACCGGCGCCGGATCCGGCATTGGCCGGGCAAGCGCAATGGCCATGGCAAGGCAGGGCGCACATGTCATCATCACTGATGTGGATGCGGAGAAGGCCGCAAAGGTCGCAGGTGATCTGATCCGGGAAGGCCACAGTGCAACATCGCAGATGCTCGACGTGACTGACGACGACGCCTTGGGTTCAGCGATCGATGGCACTGTCAAAAATCTTGGCCGCCTGAATGTCTTGCATTCTCATGCGGGCTACCAGACCGAAGGTAGCCTCGAGGACGTGTCGCTGGAAGGAATGGATCTTTCCTGGAAACTGAACGTGCGGTCACACTTCATAGCCTCCCGCGCTGTGGTCGGCCATATGAAATCCCAAGGCGGTGGCAGTGTCATCATCACATCGTCAAATTCTGGTGTGCAATATGACCGCGAGATGATTGCCTATGCCACGACCAAACATGCTGTGGTGGCAATGACGCGTCAAATGGCGGCCGATTACGCCAGGTTCAATGTGCGTTTCAATGCGCTTTGCCCCGGGTTCATCGATACGCCTTTCAATGCGGGATTTGAAAAACAGATGGGCGGACGCGGGGAACTGGAAAACTACATTTCCCGCAACATTCCCATGGGTCGCTGGGGAACTGCAGACGAAGTTGCCAATTCAGTGCTGTTCCTCGCTTCTGATATGTCGTCATTCATGACAGGACACGCGCTGGTCGTGGATGGCGGGGAATCCATCTGACTTCCGAGCGCTCGGCTGACCCACCATGTGCATATCCTCGAATTGAATGGCAACAGCTACCACCTGGCGTCGGCAAGGAAAGCTCGTCGACCACAGCCGCCGGAAGCAGTTCAACCGGAATAGCCCCCGCCAATCGACGCCGCAGAATGCATGAGGGCCGGTCGCGACCGGCCCTCATGCATTCTGCCCGAGTGGTGCTTTTCCTCCGATGGCTGTCCCGCAGGCCGTGCAAAAGCGCCATGAGGGCTCAATGGGTTTGCCGCAGTGCGTGCAGAACCCGGCTCGAATGGTGGTTTGGGGCGGAGCCTTGGAGGTTTCGTGAGCCTTGCTCTGATTTTGGGCAGGTTCCCCCACCAGGATTTTTACCACAATGGATGTCGTGGTCGCTCGGTCTGCCAACTGGAGGCGTATCCGGTCAGCGCCTGCAAGTTCGAGGATGAAGGCACCGGCGGACCCGCACATCACATGGAGAATCTGTCCGGCTGGCGGACCGTCTTTCGTTCGATCGATACGTTCCAGGTCGAAGCCGCCATCAATCTGATCAAGTACATGGGCAAGATCGAGCAATTCAGGCGCCGGCAGGTAGCGTCCGGCATCATCCTGTCCGACGACCAGTCCGCCATTGGCCAGCTCCTCAAGAACGCTGCTCACATCTTGCGGATTTGGAGGATCAGGATTGAGGGAAAGCGAGAACATTTGCCCGGACAAGCTGGCGCGGGCGCCGCCTGCCCAAAGGATTTCAAGCCATTCGGTGATCGCCGTAGCGCTGAGCGGTCGGATGCGACTGCTCTGGGGGCGCTCCCGCCTGTCGCTGACGATCATATCCAGCATTGCGGCCAGGACAGCGGCCTGGGTAAACGACAATGAAGCATCAAAGGAAGGCGCAGCCTCGGGGAGTATCCTTACAACAGGGTTGATAAGCTCGATAAGCGTCTGATCGTCGATAAATCCCTGGAGGTGAACCGTGTCTCCGGACTGGTTTATGATAACCCCGGTTCCGGCAGCCGGGGACGCCGGAAAGGCGGCGCTGACGCGGCCTTCCATCTCATCGTTCCAAAGGAACAGCTGAACATGGCATTGGGGTGACAGCAGCACGTCGGCGACTATCCTGCCCGCTACGGATGGTTCGATGGCTTTTTCGCCCGGCTTGACCAGACCTGCCTTTTCGAGCGTAGCGATCAGGGTTTCGGAAAGCGCCGTTGCGGGCCCTTCCGGGCGCAAATTGAGTGTGGCGGGCTTTCCGCTGTGGTCCAGCATGGCCACAAGATCAGCTGTCGCAATGTCAGTCTGGATGATCATCGCATTACCCGCTCTCTCATTCCGCTGTCTTTGTTGTGTCTAGGTTGCGGATGAAGGCGGCTGCGACCTGCTGGAGGTTGCTTCCGCCTCCGGGGCCGGTGAAGGACGATCCGGCTGGCGCGCCGCCGGGGCTTCCGCTTCCCCATTTGCCCAGGCCCTCGGACCAGCCGGCAATCTTCGGCAATGCCTGATCTATGTTCATACCGGTCAGCCGCCGGAACTGTGCGTTGGCTGTGCCGGGGGGAATCGAGCCGTCGGCCAGATTCTGCAGCACTCCCATGGCGGATCTGTGCTTGACCGGCTCCATGCGGCGGAAGACTTCGGGGACCTGCGCCTTGCCGTCTCCCGAGATCAGCGGATCGATGAGACGGGCCTTGTCCTTCATCACCCCGCGGGTCTTCTCGGCCAACGCCGATGAGCCGGCCCCGTCCCCATGCAGATCGTCTGCTTCATGCAGCTTGTGGGTGCCTACTTCCGCCGCCCCGGTGCCCTCAGCCGCGCTGACGGTCTTCTCGTGGGCGACCCGGGCATAGAACTGCTCCGGCGTCTCGCCCGGCTGCATGGTGATGTCTTCGGTCCCCTTCATTCCCGTCACATTGACCTCCTGGGAACGCCTGTCGATGCCGAGTTTGGTGCAGCTTTCGCTCACCGCCTGGTCGACGTCGATAGCCTTGGCCGGCCCGCCCGTTGTCTTGTCGATGATTGTGCTCTTTGGGTACATGTCGAGGTCAACGCCCGGCTCGCCCGGCTTGCCGCTGCCACTGGCGAAGTCCGCACCGGTGACCGGCCGCTCCCCGCCATTGGAGTCCTTGATGACAAAACGTGGCTGCTCGGCCCCGTCAGGCCCGGTCACCGTCTGCCGGTTGAGCGCTTCAGCCGTTCCGTCCATTACCGGCTTTGTGCGGTGTTGCTGGGTCAGCTCGGA